>Ga0233425_10000651_pt1 | contig 86950 bp, 76 predicted proteins | sample Watercolumn_Towu_2_FD_181712 | JGI IMG/M metagenome (GOLD analysis project Ga0233425, IMG submission 181712) | Freshwater microbial communities from Lake Towuti, South Sulawesi, Indonesia - Watercolumn_Towuti2014_140_MG | ecosystem: Environmental > Aquatic > Freshwater > Lake | place... | reverse complement strand
GGCAGTACTTCGTGATCGCAGCCGTCAAGGTCGTCTTCCCATGGTCGATGTGCCCCATGGTCCCTACGTTCATGTGCGGTTTCGTCCGCTCGTACTTCTGCTTCGCCATTCTTTCGCTTTCTCCTTCTCTAGAGTAATTATGATGACTAAGTGTTCAGGATCGTGCGCGCCACGGATTCAGGCACCGGCGCGTAATGATCGAATTCCATGGAGAAGACGCCCCGCCCCTGGGTGGTCGAACGCAGTTCGGTGGCATAACCGAACATCTCGCCCAGCGGTGCGGTGGCATTGACAGCCTGGGCATTGCCCTGGCGCATTTCCATGCCGCGGATGGTCGCCCGGCGGCTGTTCAGGCTGCCGAGAATGTCGCCCAGGAATTCCTCCGGAGCCACCACCTCGACCTTCATGATCGGCTCGAGCAGGACCGGCTTGCCCTTCTGCACGCCTTCCTTGAAGGCAAAAGTGGCCGCCATCTTGAAGGCCATTTCGTTCGAGTCGACTTCGTGGAAGGAACCATCGAACAGGGTCACCTTCAGGTCGGTGACCGGGTAACCCGCCAGCACGCCGCTTTCTGCCGCTTCTTCGATGCCTTTGCGGACGGCCGGGATGAACTCGCGCGGGATCGATCCGCCGACGATCTTCTCTTCGAAGACGACACCGCTGCCGCGCTCGCCCGGTTCCATGCGGATGACGACGTGCCCGTACTGGCCGCGGCCGCCGGTCTGCTTGGCATATTTGTAATTGACTTCCGCGACAGGCTGGGTGATGGATTCGCGATAGGCGACGCGCGGCCTGCCCACGTTGGCCTGGACGCGGAATTCGCGCATCATGCGGTCGACGATCACATCCAGATGCAGTTCGCCCATGCCGGCGATGATGGTCTGGGCCGTGTTCTCATCCGAGCGGACCCGGAAGGTCGGATCCTCCTCGGAAAGTTTGCGCAGCGCTTCGCCCATGCGATCCTGGTCGGCGGTCGTCTTCGGCTCGATGGCGACAAAAATGACCGGTTCGGGGAAGGTGATGTTTTCCAGCATGACCAGGCGGTTGTCGCACAGCGTGTCGCCGGTGAAGGTTTCCTTGAAACCCAGGACCGCGGCGATGTCGCCGGCGCGCACCTCGGTCACGTCCTCGCGGTGATCGGCGTACATGCGCAGGAGGCGACCGATGCGCTCGCGCTTGCCCTTGGTGGAATTCTGCACCATCGAGCCCTGGCTGAGCGTCCCGGAATAGACCCGGAAATAAGCCAGACGGCCGACATACGGATCGGTGACGATCTTGAAAACCAGCGCGGCCAGCGGAGCGTTGTCCTCGGGCGGGAGTTCGACGACCTCATCGTTGCGGGGGTCGATGCCCTTGACCGGCGGGACCTCGCTCGGAGAAGGCAGATAATCGATGACCGCGTCCAGCACGAGCTGTACGCCTTTGTTGCGCAGGGAACTGCCGCAGAAGACCGGGGTGGCCCGGCTGGCCAGCACCTCGCGGCGCAGGGCGGCCTTGAGCTCTTCCTTGCTGATCTGCTTCCCCTCCAGGTACTTGACCGTCAGGGTGTCGTCCAGCTCGGCGATGCGCTCGACCATCGTATGATGGCGCTCTTCGGCATCTTTCTTCAGGTCTGCCGGGATCTCCGCTTCGCGCGGTTCGCGCCCAAGCTCATCATCCCAGTAGATCGCTTTCATCTCCATCAGATCGATCACGCCCTGGAAGGAGGCTTCGAAACCGATCGGCATCTGCATGGCGATCGGGTTGGCGCCCAGGCGCTGCTTGATCGTCTCGATCGTGCGCTCATAGGAGGCGCCCACCCGGTCCATCTTGTTGGAAAAACAAATGCGTGGAACTCCATAACGATCCGCCTGTCGCCAGACGGTTTCGCTCTGTGGTTCCACGCCCTGAACGGCATCGAAAACAACGATTCCGCCGTCCAGCACGCGCAGCGAGCGTTGCACTTCGGCGGTAAAGTCGATGTGCCCGGGGGTATCGATGATATTGAACTGATACCCTTTCCACTCGGCGGTGACGGCGGCGGAAACGATGGTGATGCCGCGTTCGCGTTCCTGCTCCATCCAGTCGGTGACGGTCGTACCGTCATCGACGGAACCGAGACGGTGCGTCTTACCGGTGTAAAAAAGGATGCGTTCGGTAGTCGTCGTCTTACCGGCATCGATGTGAGCGATGATGCCGATATTTCGGTACCGTTCGAGGGGGAACGCGCGTGTCATAAAATAGCTGCTTGGTAAGGTTCGAGACTGCCGGCTACATTACATTCGGTAATGCGAGAATGCCCGGTTTGCCTCTGCCATTTTGTGGGTCTCTTCGCGCTTGCGGATCGAGGCGCCTTCGTTCTTGTAGGCATCCAGGAGTTCGTCCGCCAGTTTTTCGGCGAAGGATTTACCCGCGCGAGCCCGCGCCGAGTCAAGCACCCAGCGGATCGCCAGGGTGGTGCGGCGGCCCGGGGCGACTTCCATCGGGACCTGGTAGGTGGCGCCACCGACGCGACGGGGGCGAACTTCCATCGCCGGGGCGACGTTCTTCAGCGCGGTCTCGAAGACCTCGACCGGATCCTTGCCATTGCGCTCTTTCACAAGCTCCAAGGCATCATACATGACGTTCACCGCAGTGCTTTTCTTGCCGCGGTGAAGCATGTGATGGATCATGGTCTGGATCGTCACGTTGTGGTAACGGATATCCGGGAGAATCTCCCGATTTTCGGGTTTTGCACGACGCATCTGATTACTCCATCCTCTTGACTAGGCCGCAGTCTCTTTGGGACGCTTGGCCCCGTACTTGGAACGGCCCTGTTTCCGATTGGCAACGCCAGTGGTGTCAAGGGAGCCGCGCACGATGTGGTAACGCACACCCGGGAGATCTTTGACGCGGCCGCCGCGTACCAGGACCACGGAATGCTCCTGAAGCTGGTGACCTTCCCCGGGGATGTACGCAGTCACTTCGATGCCATTCGTCAGGCGGACACGGGCGATCTTGCGCAGCGCCGAGTTCGGTTTCTTGGGGGTCGTGGTGCGGACCACGGTGCACACGCCGCGTTTCTGCGGCGCGCCCTTGTCCTGGCGGATGCGGCGCTGCTTCTTGGTGTTCAAGGTATACAGCAGAGCCGGAGCCTTGCTCTTGATCTTTTTTGACTGGCGTCCTTTGCGGATCAACTGATTAATTGTGGGCACGTTCGCCTCCGAAACAAATTTCCTTGCAGACTTCCATCTCTGGTCAATAAGTGAGGCCATCACTCAACCGTGCCAGATGGCCTCACCCGTACAGACGACGTAGTGGGCAGTGCGATGCAGCCGCCCTTGTAGGCAACGAAGCGCAATTTTATCATGACGGATGAGACCCCGTCAAGGAGATTCCCTACGAATCTCCGCTTTTTACCGCCTTTACCAGGTCCTCACCGATGTCCATCAGGCCGGTGGTGTACTTGGGCGGATGGATCTTCTCCTCATCCTTGCCGAACTTGATCACTTCGCCGTTGTCGGTCACCGCTTCGACCGCCAGGCCAAGCGACTGCAATTCCTTGACCAGCACGCGGAAGGAGGCCGGGATGCTCGGTTCTTCGATCGGCTCGCCCTTGACAATGGCCTCATACGTATTGACACGGCCCTGCACGTCATCCGACTTGACGGTCAGCATTTCCTGCAGGGTATATGCCGCGCCGTAGGCTTCCAGCGCCCAGACTTCCATCTCGCCAAAGCGCTGACCGCCGAACTGCGCCTTGCCACCCAGCGGCTGCTGGGTCACCAGGCTGTATGGACCGGTCGAGCGGGCGTGCACCTTGTCCTCCACCAGGTGGTGGAGCTTGAGCACGGTCATCACGCCGACGGTGACCGGCTGGTCATACGGAGCGCCGGTCTTGCCATCCCGCAATACCTGCTTGCCAAGGATCGGGCTGGGTTCACCGGTCTCGATCATGGTCGCAGTGACCTTGGCTTTTAATTTTTCCTCCGGGACGTTCTCAACCCCGTGCTGTGCCAGCCAGAGCGTCAGGCAGGCGTGCGTGGCATTGTCGTCGTAATTGGCACGCTCGAGCGCAGCCGGGACGGCTTCGGTGAAGATCCCGGCGGGGTCAAAGCCTTGGTCGCGCAGCCACTCGGTCGCCGTGGACTGACGGGCATAATCGATCTCGTTCAAGCGGTAGATATCGTACCCGCGTTCGCCCAGCCACTGCTCGAGGTACAGCCGGCGAACCTCATCGTCATCCTCGATCGCCTCGGGGCTGTACTCCTGTTCCTTGATCCACTCCCAGGCAGTCTCGACGGTCTTGTTCCAGGCACGATCGACCAGCCAGGCCCGGGCCAGTTCAGCTTCGATCTCGCCTTCCGTGGCACCATCGAAGACCGGCGTGATGGCGCGGTAGCCAAGCTTCTTCGCAGCCCAACCCAGGTGGACTTCCAGGACCTGGCCAAGGTTCATACGACCGGGAACGCCGGTGGGGTTCAGAACGATATCGACCGGGGTGCCGTCGGCGAGGAAAGGCATGTCCTCGGCCCTGACCACGCGGGAAACGACGCCCTTGTTGCCGTGACGGCCAGCCATTTTATCGCCTGCGGTGATCTTACGCCGCTGGGCGACGGAAACGCGCACCATCATGTCCACACCGGCCGACAGGTCGGCGTTGTCCTCCCGGGTGAAGACCTTGACATCCACCACCTTGCCGCGTTCGCCGTGAGGCATGCGCAGGGAGGTGTCTTTCACGTCGCGGGATTTTTCTCCGAAGATGGCCCGCAGCAGGCGCTCTTCCGGGGTCAGTTCCTTCTCGCCCTTGGGCGTGATCTTGCCGACCAGGATGTCGTTCGGGCCGACCTCGGCCCCGATGCGGATGATGCCGCCTTCGTCGAGGTCCTTGATCGCGTCCTCACCGACGTTGGGAATGTCGCGCGTGATCTCTTCCGGACCAAGCTTCGTATCCCGGGCTTCGACCTCATACTTCTCGATGTGAACGGAAGTGAAACGATCCTCCTGGACCAGGCGCTCGGAGATGACGATCGCATCTTCGAAGTTGGCGCCTTCCCAGGACATGAAGGCCACGGTCACGTTCTGACCGAGGGCCAGTTCGCCGCTCTCCGTGGAGGATGAGTCGGCGATGATATCGCCGCGATGCACGACCTGGCCCTTGATCACAGCCGGGCGCTGGTCGATGCAGGTGGACTGGTTGGAGCGCTGATACTTGCGCAGATTATATGGATGGAGCGAGCCGCCCTTTTCCTTGATGGTGATCGAGGATCCGGTTACGGAAACGACATCGCCGTCCGCTTCGGCGACGATGACCTGTCCCGAGTCGAGCGCGGCATGACGCTCCATGCCGGTCGAAACGATCGGGATCTCCGGGCGGACCAGCGGCACGGCCTGGGCCTGCATGTTCGAGCCCATCAGGGCGCGGTTGGCGTCGTCGTGTTCGAGGAACGGGATCAGCGCGGCGCTGATGCCGACCACCTGGTGCGGGGCCACATCCATGTAATCCAGATTCTCGGGTGCGGTAAAAATGAAGCCCGAATGGTAGCGGCAGGAGATGCGCGGATTCTCGAACTCACGCTGCTCGTTCAGAATGGCGTTGGCCTGGGCGATGACGTACTTGTCCTCAGCATCCGCCGAAAGGTATTCGTAATCGTCCGTGACAAAGGGGACGATCGCCACATCATGTTTCGCCTTCGCGATCGTCTTGAGCATCTTCGAGCTGATGCGTTCGTTGGCCTTGACCAGCACTCCACCGGACTTCGCATCGGTCAGGTCCTGGCGCAGCATGCGCCCTTCCAGGGCCGGATCGTCATAGTGCATCTGCTTGATCACGCGGCGGTATGGGGTCTCGATGAAGCCGTATTCGTTCACACGCGAAAAGGAGGCCAGACGGCCGATCAGACCGATGTTCGGACCTTCGGGGGTTTCGATCGGGCAGATGCGACCGTAGTGCGAGTGGTGCACGTCGCGCACGTCGAAGCCGGCGCGCTCGCGGCGCAGACCGCCCGGACCGAGGGCCGAGAGCGTGCGCTTGTGGCGCAGCTCGGCCAGCGGGTTGGTCTGGTCCATGAACTGGGAAAGCTGCGAGGAACCGAAGAACTCGCGCAGCGCGGCCACGACCGGGCGGATGTTGACCAGCGTGACCGGGGAAAGCTGTTCCTGGTCGCGGATGGACATGCGCTCTTTAATGACGCGTTCCATCCGGCGCAGGCCGATGCGCAGTTTGTTCTGGATCAACTCGCCGACGGTCTTGACCCGGCGGTTGCCGAGGTGGTCGATGTCATCGGGCGGTTCGACGCCGTTGTTGATCAGGATCATGCGCCGCAGCAAACGGATGACGTCCGCCTTGGTGACCGAGCGGTGCGGGATGGGGATCTGCAGGTCGAGCTTCTGGTTCAGCTTGTAGCGGCCGACGCGTTCGAGGTCGTAGTGACGCTGATCGAAGAGCTGCTCTTCCAGGAAGCCCCGGGCGTTGTCGAGCGTGGCCGGGTCACCCGGGCGCATCTTCTTAAAGAATTCGATCAGGGATGCCTCGGCGATGGTCATGTTTCCAGAGAGGTCCCATTCGGGTTCCTGGCGCAGGGTCGAGGCGATGAACAGGCGCTCGGGATTGTTGTCGACATCCTTGAACAGGCTGATCAGTTCCTCGTCCGTGCCGGCGGTCAGCAGTTGATCCGCGCTGTTGCCATCGTCGACGGCCGACAGGGCGCGCAGGAAGACCGTGATCGGCACGGTGCGCTTGCGGTTGAACTTCAGGATGATGTAGTCACTCTTGCGGGTCTCGAACTCCATCCAGGCGCCGCGGTCCGGGATCAGCTTGGCCATCGCCAGCGGGCGGCCGGTGGAGCGGTCGGTGGGGGCTTCGAAATAGACACCCGGGGAGCGGATCAGCTGCGAAACGACCACGCGCTCGGTGCCATTGATAATGAACGTCCCCTTGTCGGTCATTTCAGGAAAATCGCCCAGGAAGATGTCCTGCTTGATCGGCTCGGGAACGTCCGCCCCGGCCAGCAGCACGGACACATACAACGGGCTGGCGTAGGTCAGATCGCGCTCGACGCATTCCTCGATGGAATGCTTCGGTTCGCCAAACCAGTACTTCAGCCCCCACTGTTCGGACTCGGGACTGCGGCTGGGGAAGAAGAGTTTCATCCCCTTGTTATAGGATTCGATCGGTGAGATTTCGTGGAAGAGATCCCCCAAACCTTCCCGTTTCAGACGTTCGAAAGAATCGATCTGGACTTCGATGAGATCAGGCAGGTTGAGCGTAACCGGGATACGCGCGTAATTCTTCTCGGGTAGATCAGATGCCATTGGCTTTCTCCTGGAGGTGGGTACCCTGGGTTAAAAAGACGACCGCGTTTTGTGACCCTCTGGGGCAGTATACACGGTGATTATGCAAAGGTTTATTATAATGAGTCCCGAAGCGAAAGTCAATATATTTCTCGAGCAATTTAGGGTAAATTGCGCCGATCTTCCCTCATTCGACCAAAAATCGTTGACAAAAACCCCCGGGGATAGTATTATCAGCCCCGCCCGCCGAGGTAGCTCAGTGGTAGAGCAGGGGACTCATAAGCCCTTGGTCGTGGGATCGACTCCCACCCTCGGCACTCAATTCCGCCCGTTCGGGCGGTTTTTGATTCCCGGTGGGGACGGCGTGCGCCTATCAGGATGGAGTGGTTGTAGCTCGGGCCCAGGTCGCATTCCTCGCCAATCTCCCGCGAGGACACCCCGCTGCGTTCGTGGATTTCGGTGATTCTGGAGAAGGCATGACCGATCTTCTTCCCGGGACAGCACCACACATGTGTTGTACAATACCCAATATGTTTGTATAATAATCAACAATGACCGAGATCCAATCCCTCGCGCGCGGCCTGAAGATCCTGAACCTGCTTGAAAACACCCTGGACGGCGTCAGCGTGACCGAGCTGGCCGACGCCCTGGAAGTGGATAAGGGCAGTGCCTCCCGGCTCGTCTCCACGCTGGCCCGCTACGGGTACGTCGAAAGGGACGATGTGACCCGCCGCTACCACCTCGGGCCGCAGGTGGTCCTGCTCAGCCGGAGCGTTCTGACCCGCCTGCCCCTGCGGGAAGCCGCCAAACCTTTCCTGCGCCAGTTGATGGAACGGACCGGTGAATGCGCCCACCTGGCCGTCCTGGCCCAGGGCAAGGCGCTTTACATCGATCAGGTCGAGTCGTCCGCCACCCTGAGGGTCAACGCAGCCGTCGGCACCATGAACCCGCTGCACTGCACCGCCCTGGGGAAGGTCTTCCTCGCTTTCGGCGAGGCGGAACTGCCGACCAGCCTGGAAAGGTTCACCCCGGCCACGATCCACGATCCGCAGGCGCTGCGCCAAAACCTGGCGGAAGCCCGCAGCCTTGGCTATACCCTGGATGACGAGGAGTTCGATCCGGGCGTTCGCTGCATTGCCGTACCGGTCTTCGATTTCCGCGGCAAGGTGGCCGGTTCGATCGGCATCTCCGGTCCCTCCAGCCGGGTCACCCGGGACAGACTGCCCGCCCTGGCAGCCGCCGTGCTGGAGATCGGCAAGTCGCTTTCCGAGCGCATGAACTTTTCACGCTAGACGACCCGCCTGCGATCCTTTCGCAGGCGTTCTTGTTGCACCAATGACACAATACGCAACACTCGAGGTTGCATGCAGAACAAACCGACCGCACAGGAATTGACCCGCCAGCGGCACGAACATGCAGAAGCCTGCAGGAACCAGGGCCTGCCGCTCCGCCTGAACCTGACCCTCTCCGAGGCGCTGGTGCTCGGCCTCCTGCGCCAGGGAGTGAGAACCTTTTTTACGGTCCTCGGCCATGGCTCGACGGAGGTGGGCGAAGTGTTGCGCATCTACCAGGCTGCCGGCCAGCTCAACGTGTACGGGCTGCGCAGTGAGATCGAAGCTTCGCATGCCGCCACCGCCCTGCGCTGGGTCACGGGCGAAAAGGCGGCCGTGGTGACCTCGATCGGCCCGGGTGCTTTACAGGCCCTCGCCGCCGCGCTCGTACCGGCCTCGGACGGGATCGGGGTCTGGTACCTGTTCGGGGATGAAACGACCCAGGACGAGGGCTTCAACATGCAGCAGGTCCCCAGGCATGAGCAGGGCCTGTTCCTGCAGATGGCCGCGAGCATGGGGCGCGCCTACAGCCTGCATACCCCCCTGGCGCTGCCCACGGCCCTGCAGCGCGGCATGGCGGCGGTGGATCACCCCTACCGGCCCGGACCGTTCTTCCTGCTCCTGCCGATGAACACGCAGGCAGCCTGGCTGCCGGATTTCAACCTGGAGGAGCTGCCCGCGCCGCACACGCTGGCCCTGGCGGCGGCACACGGGGATTACGGGACCGCCGCTGCGTGGATCCGCGAAGCGCAGCGCATACTGATCAAGGTGGGAGGCGGTGGGCGGCAGGCCGGCCCCGAGCTGACCGACCTGCTGGACCGCACCGGCGGGGTGCTGGTCCATACACCGATCGCCTCAGGCTGCATCCCGTACGCCCATCCGCAGAACATGGGGGTTGGGGGCTCGAAGGGCTCGATCTGCGGGAACCATGCAATGGAGAATGCCGACCTTCTGATCGCGGTTGGGACTCGGGCGGTCTGCCAGTCGGACTGCTCCCGCACCGGCTACCCGGCAGTCAGGCGCGTCATCAACATCAACGCGGACCTGGAGGATGCCACCCACTACAACCGCACCCTGGCGCTGGTCGGGGACGTACGCCGCACGCTTGCCGGGCTCAACCAGGCGCTCGGCCCGACCCATCCCGGAGATTCGGACTGGCTGGCGGCCTGTGCGGGAAAGAAGGCGGAATGGCAGGCTTTCAAACTGCAGCGCGTGCAGAACCCGGTGCTCCCCGACGAATACTGGCAGGAACCTGTCCTCACCCAGCCCGCCGCCATCCTGATCGCCACCGCCTGGGCCAGGGCGAACCGAGCCATCAGCTTCTTCGACGCCGGCGACGTGCAGGCCAACGGCTTCCAGGTGGTCGAGGATGAGCACCCTGGACAAACGTTCACCGAGACCGGCGCTTCCTACATGGGGTTCGCCGTCTCAGCGCTCCTGGCCAGCGCAGCGGCCGCGAAACCCTTCTACGGGCTGGCCCTGACCGGCGACGGGTCGTTCACGATGAACCCGCAGATCCTGATCGACGGGGCCGAGCATGGAGCGCAGGGCTGCATCCTGCTGCTCGACAACGGGCGGATGAGCGCCATCAGCGGCCTGCAGAACGATCAGTACGGGCAGGCATTCGCCACCTGGAACACGCTGCGGGTGGACTACCCGGCCTGGGCGCGCGCCGTCCCCGGCCTGCAGGCGCTGCACGGCGGCCGGACCCCCGAGCAGCTGCAGGCGGCGCTCGACCAGGCGCGAACTCATCCCGGCCTGACCCTGATCCACCTGCCGGTCTACTTCGGACCCGATCCACTGGGCGGGATGGGTGTGTACGGGCGCTGGAACGTCGGCAACTGGTGCGAGGATGTGCAGGCGCTGCGCCACAGGATCGGCCTGTAAATGATCGAACCCAAAGATGCGCAGCCTGGAATGGATCCTCCCTTCCTTCGCGCTGCCTGGCAGTCTGTCGGATCAATCATATCGAGGTAGGATGTCAACGCTCACCCCTGAAAAGATCATCGAACTGGAGGAGACCGCCCGGCTGCTGCGCGTGGACAGCCTGCGCCTGATCCACCGCCGCGGCGCGGGCCACCCGGGAGGCGCCCTGTCGGCGGCGGAGATCATGGCGGTCCTGTTCTTCCACGCCCTGCGGATCGACCCGGCCCGGCCGGACTGGGAAGCGCGCGACCGCTTCATTCTCAGCAAGGGCCACTCCTCGGCGGTCTATTACGCCGCCCTGACCCGGCGCGGGTACTTCCCCGCCGCCGAGCTGGAGACCTGGGGCGAACCGGATTGCCCGCACCAGGGCCATCCCGATCGGCTCAAAACCCCGGGCGTGGACATGACCAGCGGATTGCTCGGCCACGGTGTGGCGCTCGGCTCCGGCCTGGCCCTGGCGGCGCGCTTGAGCGAGCTGTCCTACCGCACCTGGGTGCTGCTCGGCGACGGCGAGAGCCAGGGCGGGATCGTCTGGGAGGGCGCGATGACCGCCGCCAAGTACCGCCTGGCCGGCCTGACCGCCATCCTGGATTACAACAACGTCCAGCTCGACGGCCCGGTCCACCAGGTCATGCCGCTCGAACCGCTGGCGGACAAGTGGCTTGCCTGCGGCTGGCATGTCCTGGAAGTGAACGGGCACTCGGTCCGGGAGCTTGCTGAGGCCTTCGATCTGGCCGGCCAGGTCCATGACCGGCCGACAGTCATCCTCGCCCGCACCACCAAGGGGCGCGGCGTGTCGTTCATGGAGAACCAGTCGTACTGGCACGGCAATGTGCCCGGCGCCGAGCAGCTCCGCCAGGCGCTGACCGAACTCGGGGAGGTGGATCATGGCTGAACTTGCGATGCGCGAGGCCTACGGGCGGGCGCTGGCCGAATACGGCGGGCGGGACCTGCGCGTGGTGGCCCTGGACGTGGACACCTCCGCCTCGACCCTCTCGAGCTACTTTGCCGCCAGGTTCCCGGAACGCTTCTTCAATGTCGGCATCGCGGAACCCTGCATGGTGGATGTCGCCGCCGGCCTGGCGCTTGGCGGCTACCTGCCGTTCATCAACGGCTTCGCCTCCATTCTTTCGCTGCGGGCGCTCGAGCAGATCCGCACCTGCCTGTGCTACGCCCGCACCAACGTCAAGATCGCCGCCAGCTACGCCGGGATCTCGGACTTCAAGGACGGCGCCACACACTACTCGATCACCGACCTGGCGAACGTGCGCGCCCTGCCTGAGATGACGGTCATCGTCCCGGCGGATGCGGAGGAGGCCGCCGCCTGGGTGCCGATCGTGGCCGAACACGACGGGCCGGTCTACCTGCGCATCAGCCGGGCCGGCGCGCTGCCCGTCTACCAGGCCGGGGAAACGCTCCAGATCGGCAGGGGCCGCTGTCTGCGGCCGGGAGGCGACCTGACCCTGGTGGCGACCGGCGCGATGGTCGGGCGCTGCGCCGCGGCGGCCGGGCAGCTCTCCGCCCTCGGGATCGACGCCCGGCTGCTCGAGATCCATACCCTCAAGCCGCTCGACCGTGACCTGCTGCTCCAGGCGACGGAGGAGACCGGCGCCCTGGTCACGGCCGAGGAGCACAACATCATCGGCGGGCTGGGCAGCGCGGTGGCCGAGACCCTGTCCGCAGGCCGCCCGGCGCCGCTCGAACGGGTCGGCATCCAGGACCGCTTCTGCCCCACCGGGCGTGACCTGGACAGGCTGATGGACGTCTGCGGCCTGTCGGTGGCGGAGATCGTCGCCGCCGCAAAGCGGGTGCTGGAGAGAAAAGACCGCTGATGCCGGCAGCATCAAGGACCGGAGAACCAGCCTGCACCGTGTGATGACGATCTTTTTCGAGAGGAGCGATGCCATGAAAATTGCCGTGATCAACGAGATCAGCGCGGCCGACCGCAACGCCGACATCCTCAAGGCGCTGGACGGTCGCGGCTTCGAGGTCTTCAACCTGGGCAACACCAGCGCCAGCGACTCGCCGGAGCTGCTCTACATCCACACCGGCCTGATGGCCGCCGTGCTGCTGGACCTGCACGTGGTCGACTTTGTGGTCGGCGGCTGCGGGACCGGGATCGGCTTCCTCAATTCGGTCATGCAGTACCCGGGCGTGTTCTGCGGTCACGTCCTCAGCCCGCTGGACGCCTTCCTGTTCGCCCGCATCAACGCCGGGAACTGTGTCTCCCTGGCCCTGAACCAGGGTTACGGCTGGGCCGGGGACGTCAACCTGCGCCTGATCTTCGACAACCTGTTCACCGACGAGACCGGCAGCGGCTACCCGCCCCAGCGGGCCGAGCCGCAGCGCAGGGGACGGGCCCTGCTGGCCGAGGTCTCGCAATGCACCCACCGCGGGATGGTCGAGATCCTGCGGGCGCTGCCGCGCGACCTGGTCCGGACGGCGCTCAATTATCCCCGCTATCATCCGCTCCTGCGCGAGACGGCCTCCTGGGAGGTCGGCTACCAGGTCTTCGTGCAGGAAGTTCTGGATCAGCAAGAGTAGCATTCGAAAGGAGATGGAATGGACAACAACACCGGCAAACTGCGCACGCGCACCAAAGTGTTCTACGGCATCGGCGACCTGGGAAATGCGGTCGTCAACTCCGCCGTCCAGTTCTTCCTGATGAAGTTCTACACCGATGCAGCCCTGGTCCTGCCGGCCCTGGCCGGCAATGCCCTGCTGATCGGCAAGATCTGGGACGCGGTCAACGACCCGCTCTTCGGCTGGCTCACCGACCGGACAAGATCCCGCTTCGGCAAGCGGCGGGTTTTTATGATCTTCGGCGCCGTTCCGCTGGCGATCGCCATCGCCCTGCTGTGGTTCGTCCCGACCCAGGACAGGATCTGGACCTTCGTCTGGATCGCGGCCACCTTCCTGCTCTTCGACACGCTCTGGACGTTGACCAACGTGCCCTACTATGCCCTGACCTCGGAATTGAGCGACGATTACGACGAGCGCTCCAGCCTGACGACCTACCGCATGGTCATGGCGGTCCCGGCCTACCTGGTCGGCGCGGCGCTGACGCCGGCCATCGTCGGGCTGTTCGCCCTGCAGCGCACCGGCTATGCCTTCATCGGGATCGCCTACGGCATCCTGGCCGGCGCCGCCCTGCTGATCTCGGCGGCCGGACTGCGCGAACGGGAACGGGCCACCGCGGCCCGGCCCGAGCCGTCCCCGTTCAAATCGCTGTGGGTGGCCCTCAAGAACAAGCCCTTCGTCCGGCTGTGCGGGATCTACTTCGTGGTCAACCTCTCCTTCGCCTTCATCAAGATCCTGATGGCCTACTACGTGGAATACCAGCTCCTGATGAAAGCCGAGATCTCCCTGGTGATGGGCTTGATGCTGGTCTGCGTCACGATCTCGCTGCCCTTCTGGCAGTGGCTCAGCCGCCGGATGGACAAGGGCCCGGCCTATGCCCTGGGCATGCTGCTCGGCGGCGCGGCCGTCGCCCTGACCTTCTTCCTGCCTCACCGCGCCACCGGTTTGATCTACGTGGTGTCGGTCCTGGCCGGCTTCGGCTTCTCGGCGCAGTGGATCTTCCCCTGGGCGATGGTGGCGGATGTGGGCGATTACGATCGGGCCGAGACCGGCCAGCAGCGCAGCGGCATGTACTACGGCGTGTGGGGCCTGGCGACCAAGATCTCCGAAGCCCTGGCCCTGGCGGCGGTCGGCTGGATCCTGACCGGCTTCGGCTACGTTCCCAACGTGGAGCAGAGCCCGCAGGCGCTGCTCGGCATCCGGCTGTTCTTCGGCCTGATCCCGGCGGGCTTCATTCTTCTTTCCCTGCCCATGCTCTTCAAATATCCGATCACGCGCAGGAGCCACGCCCTGGTGCGCGCCAGGCTGGAGGCCATGGACGCGGCTTCCGCCCCGGATGAGACCAGGCAAAACGCGTGATGAAGGAGTCAGCCATGAGACCGATCCGTGTTGCCATCGTCGGCTGCGGGCGCATCTCCGACCTGCACCTGGTCGGCTACCGCGGCCGGCAGGACGCCCAGGTCGTCGCCGTCTGCGATACCAACCTGGCCCGGGCGAAAAAGAAGGCCCGGGAGTGGGGAGTGGGAAAGGTGTACGGAGACTATGCACAGCTCCTGGCGGACCGGGAGGTGGACGTGGTCGAACTGCTCACCCCGCATCACCTGCACTGCCCGATGACCGTCCAGGCCGCCCGGGCCGGGAAGCATGTCTCGGTCCAGAAGCCGATGGCCCTCTCGGCGGCCGAGGCGGACGAGATGATCCAGGAGACAGACCGGGCTGGCGTGCTGCTGCGCGTCTACGAGACCTTCGTCTACTACGCTCCGGCCGTGCGCGCCAGGCAGATGCTCGAGGCCGGCGAGATCGGCGAACTGCGGGCCGTGCGCATGCATGTCAACAGCGGCACAACCGACTCGTCCTGGGAGGTGCCCCTCTCGGCCTGGCTGTGGCGCTTCAACGAGAAGCAGTGCGGCGGCGGCCCGCTGGTCTTCGACCACGGCTTCCACCTGTTCTCGCTGGCCTACTACCTGGGCGGACCGGTCGAGAAGGTCCATGCCTGGATCGACCAGACCCCGGTCAGGGAAGCGGGCGGGATCGTCAAGATCGACGCCCCGGCGATGATCAGCTTCAAGTACAAGGCCCCCCGCTGTTACGGCCAGCTGGACATCGAACACACGCCGAAGATGCGCATCCACTCGGACTACTATGCCGATGACGACCGCGTCGAGCTGATCGGCGAGAAGGGCATCCTGTTCATCAACCGCTACACGACGAAAACGGTCGACCTGCCGCCGCTGATGCTGTTCAAGGACGGCAAAACGACCGCGGTTCCGGTGCAGGGGGTGGAATGGCACGACAGTTTCGCCGCCGCCACGGTCGACCTGATCGAACGGCTGCGGGACGGCGGCCAGCCCCGCCTGAACGGCCCGACCGGCAAGGCCGTGCTGCAGTTCACGCTGGCCGCGCTGCAGTCCGCCGCGAGCGGGCGCGAGGTGCGGCCGGACGAGGTGGCCTAGTCCAGCCGGAGGGTTCGAGCCCCGGGCGCAGGACCGCCCACCGGTTTTGCACGAGCCCACAGGAACAACAGGAAAAACAAAGGAAAAGGAAAACTTTTAATTCCGCCTGTGTACGGCTTCCGCGGCGGCTGTAATGCTTCCGCGCCGGCCCGCGATCCTTCCGCGGCGGCTGTTATGCTTCCGCGCCAGCCCGCGATCCTTCCGCGGCGGCCAGCATTGCTTCCGCGGCGACGCGCAATCCTTCCGCGGCGGCCTGCATTGCTTCCGCGGCGGCTGTTATGCTTCCGCGGCGGCTGTTATGCTTCCGCGGCGACGCGCGATCCTTCCGCGGCGGCCTGCATTGCTTCCGCGGTGGCTGTTATCCTTCCGCGCCGGCGCGCATTGCTTCCGCGGTGGCTGTTATCCTTCCGCGCCGGCGCGCGAGCGTAAACGGAGTGCGATACAATCAGAGCCATGATCTTCCGCCGCAGCCTGCAAAGCATCCTCCGCTCCAGGGGAAAAACCGCCCTCTTCAGCCTGCTGCTCTTTTCCCTGACCCTGGCACAATCCCTGGGGGTCGGCATCTGGGCCTCCATTTCCCGCTTCCTGGACGAGTGCGACGATTTCTATACCACCGTCGGTTTGATCGAATACATGGGCACCGGCTACCCGGACGACAGCGCCTACGATGCCGCCATGGACCAGGCGCTCGATACCTTCCAGGCGCAGGCGATCGCCGCGGACGAGGCCGTCCTGTCCTGGGAGATGCCCTCCCGCGCCCTGGGTTTTATCGACGGCTTCTGGCGGGCGGACACCGCCATGCCCAGGCGGATGCTCTCCGTCCTGGTGGTCGGGAACGCGAACTACGACGAACGCCATGATCTTTACAGCATGATCGTCATGCGGGCCCTCTACTCGCTGGAGAGCGAGCAGGATACGGTCCTGCTGATCGATGGGAACTTCGGCACCTTCGAGCCGGGGCACTATTACCTCGTTTTTGGAGAGGTGTATCACGGCAGGTCCCCCCTGCTGCACCTGCGCATTGCGGATGAGGAGGCCGTCTTCGCCTCCCGCCTGGGAGTCGAAATTCCCAGGAGCATCGACATCACTTCCACTGGAAGCGACGGGCGGCCCTTCATCATCCCGGAAGACTCCCCGCTGCTGCAGATCGCCGGGACGCTTCCGGTGCTGAACAACAGCGTGCTGGTCAACGGGACCGACGACCTGATGGCCCTGCTGCCCTTCCATCAGCAGGAACTGTACATCGTTCAGGGACGCCCGTTCACGCCGGACGAATACCAAAACGGCAGCCGGGTGATCGTGATCTCGGAGCTGGCCGCGGCCAGGCTGGGGGTTGCGGTCGGCGACTCGATCGCGCTTGCCGTGGCGGTAGCGGACCGGCCGGGGATCTACGAGAGTTACTGGGCGGAGGACGGCTTTTCCTACCGGGGATCCTTCACCGTGGTCGGCATCACCAATACCGTGGCGGAGAGGAGCTGGTATGTCTTCGTCCCCCGGTCTGCCGGCGTTCCGTTCTCCACCTTTCCGGTGGGATATACCGTCGGCGGCGCGGTCCTGCGCAACGAGGCGGCGGCGGATTTCTACCAGCGCCTCGCCCCGGACCTGGGGGACCGCCTCCGGCTCACGATCTATGACCAGGGCTATTCCACGGTCGCCCATCCCTTCAGAATGATCCTGAGGATCGCCCGGATCGTCACGATCGTCTGCCTGATCATGGAACTGGCCGTTGTGACCCTGTTCGGCTTTCTCTACGTGTATCGCCAGCAGGAGACCGGGGAGACCATGCTGATGCTCGGCGCGGGCCGCGGCGGCGTGCTCGCCTACCTGCTCTTCAGCGCCGGCTGCATCGCCCTCTTCGCAACCTTCAGCGGTGGACTGGCCGGCTACTGGCTGCACGGCGGGATCGTCGATCTGGTCGCCCGGGCGGCCAGCCGGGTGGCCCTGATCGACCTGCGCTACAGCAACGCCAACCTGACCATCAGCCGCCTGCTTTCCTTCGAGCCCGAGTTGAAGCTTTCGCTCTTTCTCGGTGTCAGCGCTTCCATTTTCCTGCTTTCCCTGCTCTCCTGCCTGGCCTTCGCCAGTGCGGCCATGCATTCCAGCCATCCGCGCAGGAAGTCCCAGCCCGGGCCGCGCAAGGAGCAGCGCTCCTCGACCCCGGGCGGCGGCAGCCTGAAGTACGCCCTGCTCTCCATCCTGCGCGGCGGCAGTCGCAGCCTGGTCGTTCCGCTGCTCGCCATCAGCATGGTCCTGTTCCTGGGACAGCTCGCCAGGACCTCCCGGCAGTATCAAGTCCAGCTCGCGGAGATCCACCGCAACACGGTGCTGACCGGCTACTTCACGGACATCAACGGGAAACAGATCGGCCACCAGGTGATCAGCGCCTACGACGTGGGCAACCTGTTCCGCTCCGGGCGGGTCAGCCGGCTGTCGATCTCGATCGGGGAACCGTATCTCTACCTGGGCAGGAGCGGCCTTGCCGACGGCACCCCGCTGGAGCTCTCACCGCTCTACGTACCGAACAACCAGTTCGTGGTCGAATCGCTGCAGGAACGCATCCGGCGCGGTCCGGACCTGACCGCAACCAACGACCTGCGCAGCGCCCCCGAGTTCTACTACACGGATCGGATCAGCATGGACTTCATGGACGGGTATGACGAATCCTTCCTGGCGGTTCCCAGCGGCGATCCGGACGTGGTCACCTGCATCCTGCCAGCTTCCATGCTGGCACAGGAAGGGATCGAATACGGCGATACCATCCGGGTGACGATCGATCATATCTATTACGACCCGCAGGAGCAGAAGCGCCTGTTCCTGTATTTTGACCTGCGCGTCATCGGCAGCTACGAAAAACAGGGCAACCGGGATACGATCTACGCGCCGCTGGCCCTCCTTTTCCATACCCCCCTGATCTGGGACGAGGGCCAGGCCACCTCGCAGGGACCCTCACAAACCTTTAGGACAGGATTTTCGTACAGCGAAGAGACAGTACACATGCTGCAACATCATACTTTCCACAGCACCAGCTTCACGCTCGTGGATGCGGACTCGCTCCCCTCCTTCAAGGACTATCTCACCGAATACGGCTATTCCCAGGTGCAGGCGGTCTCGAGCGTGCGCGAATTCATCGTCCTGAACGATGCCTCCTTCAACAATGCCGTCGCCAGCGTCCTGCAGCAGATCCGCTACATCGATTTCCTGTATCCTTTCCTGTATGTCCTGGTCGGGGTGATCGCCGGCCTGGCGTCCTATCTGCTCGTGGTCAGCCGGAAGAGGGAGCTGGCCATCCTGCGCGGGCTCGGCGCCACGCAGCGGACGACCTTCTTCAGCCTCTTCCTGGAGCATGCGCTCCTGTCCATGCTTGGCGTCCTGGCCGGGCTGGCCCTCTGGCGGCTGCTCGGCGGTGAAGTGATCGCTGCGCACCTGCTGCTCAGCACCGGCTACTTTGCCAGCTACCTGCTGGGCTGCGCCGTCTCGATCCTGATCATGAACCGTGCCATCGTCCTGACGCTCCTGCTGGACCGGGATTAAGGAGACCCCGCGTGAACATCCTCGAACTGCACGATGTCTCGTACCACTACAGCAGCAAATTTCAACTGATCGAAGCCGTCAAGCACGTCGACTTCAGTTTCGAGAAGGGCAGCATCTACGCCATCGTGGGTAAATCCGGCAGCGGCAAGACCACGCTGCTCTCCCTGCTGGCCGGGCTGGACGTGCCCGTCTCGGGAGAGATCCTGTTCCAGGGGCAGGCGACCGGCAGCATGGACCTGGCGAAATACCGCCGCGAATGTGCCGCCATGATCTATCAAAGCTTCCGCCTGCTGCCCCTGCTGACCGTCTCGGAGAACATCACCTTCCCGATGGAACTGCGCGGCCTGCGGGGGGCACCCGCCCGCGAGCGCGCCCGCCAGCTGGTCGCCCGGGTCGGTCTGCCCGAGTCGGTGCTCGACCGCTTCCCCAACATGCTCTCGGGCGGCGAGCAGCAGCGGGTGGGCATCGCCCGGGCCCTGTCCATGGACACCGGGCTGCTCCTGGCGGACGAACCGACCGGTAACATCGACGAGGAGAACAGCCGCAACATCATCGACATCCTGGTCGGCCTGGCCCACAGGGACGGCTACTGCGTCATCATCGCCACGCACGATCTCGGCATCCTGCCGAAGATGGACGTGGTCCTGCGCATGAGCAGCGGTGTGCTGCAGCGGGAAGCGCGCCAGGCGGAATGAGGATCGCCCGCCTCCGGGTCGACGGAATGGAACGCACCCGGAACGGTCTGGCCATCGAACGGGCTGCGGTGGAAAGCCTGTAAAGCCGGGGATCGTTTCCATATTCAATCAAGCAGTTGATTGTTTTTCGGGAGGCAAAGATGAAGGATCTTTGGAAGGTCGTTGTGGGGTTTCTGGTTTTCCTCGCCCTGGGTGTGCTGGCTTCCATCCTGATCCGCAACCTGGCAGGCGGACCCTCGGTGATCCTGGCCGATCCCCGCTGCGCTGCCCCGTGCTGGAACGGGATCACGCCGGGTCAGACCGATATTGAGGAAACCTATTCCATTCTCGGAGAAACGAACGGTGTGGAAGAGAACGGGATCATGCTCAACTACGACCGCGACGATACGCTGACCAGCATCCAGTGGTACTTCCAGCGGCCGGTCCCGGAGCAGCTCGGCACGATCCACTTCGAGCAGGACATCGTTACCGCCATCGACCTCCTGAGCGTCAATTCGATCACGCTGGACGAGGCGTTCGATCTGCTCGGCGAACCCGCCCTGCTCTGGACCCGGGTTGGATCGGGCGAGAACAACCGCGAGTACCTGGATGTCTTCCTGCTCGACCCGGCACGGGGCTTCCGACTCGAGCTGGTGCTGGACATCCCGGCGGGATCGAACGAAGTGGAACTGAAACCAACGACAGGGGTCTTCAGCGTGCTGTACTTCGATCCGCAGGCCTTCCAGCGCCTGCTGGAGGCGCGCATTCTCATCCCTGCCCCGGGCCCTTCCTTCCCGGAGGATTTCCAGGCCTGGCCCGGGTACGGTCCTCTGCCCGTGAACGGCGAATAGCCGTCAGGGCTGGATGCCGATGCGGACGGTCAGGCTGCCGGCGTTGTCCCCCATGCAGTCGTCATTGATGCGGAAGGAGAGCGGCCCGCCCCCGCCGACGCGCTGCGTCAGCGTCTCCCCGACCACGAACGGCACCGCGCTGCCCACCCGGGCGACCAGTGCGCCCTGGCTCGCCAGCGGCATCGGCGGCGGCCAGCACTGACTGTTCAGCCAGCCGCCGGATCCGCCCGGAACGCCTTCCGGGCCGACGACGTACGAATCCCCGCCCCGGTTGTTGTAGGACCATTCCCCGCTGACCGTCAGCGTGAGCAGGGCGTAGGCCGGCACGTTGTAACCGGCCGGCTGCCAGTCCCGGTCCGCCTGGACGGTGACGGTCAGCGCTTCCCCGGGGGTCGGGGTCAGGCTCGGCTCGGAGGTCACATCCACCAGGCGGCGCACCTCGAGCACCTGGGTGACCAGGACGACCTGCGTGACCGGCACCACCTGGGTGACCGGGACGACCTCGGTCACCTGGATGACCTGCGTCTCCAGCAGGCAGCCGGAAACAAGCAGCATAACCAGCGTACTTAATCCGGCCTGCAGGATCTGTTTGCACCGACGAGGGGGTTTCATGGTCCGCTCCTTCTGCGCAAGGCTCAGCCCCACAACCCGGTCAGGAAGTTGACCTTCTCGCGCGTCTGGAAACTGCCGCCGCCGTCGTGATGGTTGTACTGCCAGACGCGCATGTCCTTCCCGCCTGCATAGTGGTTATATGCCGCGAAGACCGTGGAGGGGGGACAGATCTCGTCCATCAGGCCGGCCGAGAACAGCGCCCGCGCCTTGGCCCGGACGGCGAAGTTCATCCCGTCGAAATAGCCCAGAGTCTGGAAGACGGTTTCGATCTTCTCCCGGTGGCGCTGGCAGAAGCGGCTGATCTCGTGATAGGGATTGGTGTCGACCATTTCGGTCGCCCGGCGGAAATGGCACAGGAAGGGCACGTCCGGCATGGCCACCGCCACGTCCGGGAGCAGGCCGGCCGCGGCCAGGGTGATGCCCCCGCCCTGGCTGCCGCCCGTCACCGCCAGGCGGCCTGCGTCCACGTCCGGGTGGCTGCGCGCCGCCTCGACCGCCCGCACCGCGTCGGTGAAGACCCGGCGGTAGTAATAGCTGCGCGGGTCGAGGATGCCGCGCGTCATGAAGCCCGGCACCTGCGGATTGCCGCCGTCCGGTTCGGGGTCCGGGGTGTCGCCGGTGGACCACTCGCTGCCCTGGCCGCGCGTGTCCATGATGAAATGGGCGTAGCCGGCGTTGGCCCACAGCAGCCAGTCGAGCGGCAGGCTGCGCCCGCCGCCGTAGCCGATGTACTCGACCACACAGGGCAGATTTCCTGCCCTCTCGCGCGGCAGCACGAACCAGCCCTTGATCGGCTGGCCGGCATAACCCGGGTAGGTCACATCGAAAACCTCGACCAGCTTGAGGCCGGTCCGGACCGGCTCGAAGCGCGCCTCCAGGGGATGACGGCGGGCATCGGCGAGAGTCTCGGCCCAGAAGCGGTCGAAATCCTGCGGTTCGTTGCGCTCGGGGAGGTAGGTCTTCAATTGATCCAGGGGCAGGTCGAAGAACATGGCAGTTTCCTTTCAGGGCAGGTTCCGGCGGATCGACTCGCGCAGGTCGGGAGGCAGGAAGGGCTGGTCGAGGCTTTCGTACAGTTCCCAGGTCTCCGCGTGGCTGACCGCCGCCCCCGGTTCGAGCCGCGCCAGCGGAGCGAGCGATTCGAGCTCGAGGAACTGGTCGTTGCAGTAGGATTCGCAGTTGCAGCCGCCGTCCGGGAAGGCGGCGCCGGGCAGCGGGTCGAAGCGCTTGACGAAGAGCGTGTCCTCCAGCCAGTAGGCCTCCCAGCCGTGCGGGTTGAAATAGCCGAACTTGACCGGCGGCAGGTCCGCCGCGCCGCGCAGCAGGATGAAATCGTCGCCCAGCTGCAGGCGCGCATCCTGCAGGCGGGTGTAGGACCAGAAGACCAGGTTGCGGTTGGGCAGCAGGCCGGCCTGGTCGAGGCTGCCCGTCTGCTGGGGAAAGACCGCCACCCCGCCCAGGCGCAGCATGGTCAGCGCCCAGGGGGCCAGCTCGACCGGCCAGGGTCCCTCGTTGCGCAGTTCGTGGCGCAGGTGCACGACCGGCCGCTGCGGATCGAGGCGCAGCTCGAGGCTCTTGGCCACCCGCACCACCGGCTCGGCCGGCTGGTCCAGGCGCACCCCGTGCTCAAGCTCCGTGATGCGCAGTCCGCCGTGATCGGGCACGTAGGTGCGCGGCATGGCTTCCGGTGAATGCCACAGGCGGTGACCGCCGTGAAAGTAGAACAGACCGTGTTCGGTCTGCAGTTCCTTGCGGCCAAGGTCGGCGAACAATTCCGTCCCGCCGCGGCGCTTCAGGCGCACCAGGCGCAGGCAGTCGCTCAGGACCTCGAGTTCGAGATGGGCATTGGACAGGCTGCGGGTCTCCCAGCCGTTGTAATCGGGCATCGCGTCTCCTCGCGGGATGATCTCTGGCGGGAATCATACCGTATCTTGAGCGCCTGCGGCAGGGTCAAAGCGATCCTGCACAACTGACAGGATTGTGTAATAATGGGGCCTGTTCGATCCATTTGATCGTAGAGTGGTAGAGAAGGAGCATCCGATGGGTTTCCGACCTGGTATTCCTGAAATGTTGATCGTCCTGCTGCTGGTCGTCCTGCTCTTCGGGGTGGGACGCATCAGCAAGGTTGCCGGCGAACTTGGCACCGGCCTCCGCTCGTTCCGCAAGGGCCTGAAGGGCGAGGACGAAGAGAAGCCTGCCAAGGAAGAGTCCAAGGACACGAAAGAGTCCTGAACCGTTCCCGCCACGATCCTGCGGCCCGACCGCGGCCCGTCCAACCGCCCTGCCCGGGCGGTTTTTCTTTCCACGAACGCAGGCTCCCGGCCGGATTCTCCTGTACAATCGGGACATGCCCATCGTCATCGACAACCTGGTGCGCACCCGCCGCAGGACAATCGCCCTGATCGTCCAGCCGGACGGCACGCTGACGGTGCGCGCGCCCCTGCACCTGCCCGAGGCGCGCATCCGCCACTTCGTCGAAGCGCACGCCGACTGGATCGCCCGCCAGCGGGAGCGCATCCGCCGCAGCGGTGGTCCCCCCGTCAGGCGACAGTACCGGGACGGCGAGAGCTTCCTCCTGCTCGGAGAGAGCCACCCGCTGCAGATCGTCCCCGCCCAGCGCCCGGCGCTGACCTTCGACGGGAGGAGCTTCCGGCTGTCCCGGGCGGCCGTGGAACGCGGCGAGGCCGCCTTCATCCGCTGGTACCGGCAGCAGGCGGCCGCCCATCTGACCGGGCGCGTGGCGGCGCTGGCCGCCGCGCACGGTTTCTCCTGGAAGAAGGTGTGCATCTCCTCGGCGCGCACCCGCTGGGGCTCGTGCAGCTCGACCGGCACGCTCAGCTTCCCCTGGCGGCTGGTGCTGGCCCCGCCGGAGGTGATCGATTACGTCGTCCTGCACGAACTGGTGCACACGCAGGTACGCAACCATTCCAGGACCTTCTGGGCGCAGGTCGCCCGGCGCATGCCGGAATACAAGACCCACGTGCGCTGGTTGAAGCAGCACGGCCAGAAACTTACAATATAGGAGCTGCCATGAAGATCGTTCCCGTCCGGACCAAGAAGGACCTCGCCCGCTTCATCGACCTGCCGTACCGGCACTACCGGGACGACCCGGTCTGGGTCCCGCCGCTGCGCCATGAGCAGCGCGGCCAGTTCGACCCGAAACGCAATCCGCTGCTGGAGCACTGCACCTGGCAGCTGTTCCTGCTCGAACAGGACGGCCGGGCGGTCGGACGCATCGCCGCCTTCATCGACCACCTGGCGATCGACTTCTGGAAGGAACGCGTCGGCCTCTTCGGCTATTACGAATGCCCCGACGATCCGGCCGCCGCGCAGCTGCTGCTCGCGGCCGCCCGGGACTGGCTGCTCGGCCAGGACTGCACTTCGATGCGCGGACCGTGGAGCTTCGTCTCGCAGGAATGGGGTTCGGTGGTGGAGGGCTTCACCCCCTCCCCGGTGGTGATGGGGCCCTACAACCCACCTTACTACAACGACCACTATGCCGCCTTCGGCCTGGAAAAGGTCAAGGACCTGCTCTGCTGGTCGATCTCGGGGGCGGACGGCTACCGCATCCCCGAACGGATCCTGCGCCTGACCGAGGCGGTCCAGAAGCGCTACCGGGTGCGCATCCGTCCGCTGGATATGAAGCGGTACGATGAAGAGGTCAAGGTGATCATCGAGCTGGCCAACAGCACGATCATCGACAACTGGGGCTTCAGCCCGGTCACCGAGGCCGAGGTGCAGGCCATGGCGCGCGACATGAAGGCGCTCATCCAGCCCAAGGGCGTGCTCTTCGCCGAGGACCCCACCGGCCGACCGATCGGCTTCGCCATCACCCTGCCGGACATCAACGCGCTGCTGAAGGGTCTGAACGGCCGCCTGTTCCCCTTCGGCTTGATCAAACTGCTGACCGGCATCCCGCGCCTGCGCCGCTACCGCATGTTCGCCCTGGGGGTGACCCCGGATTACCAGGGCAAGGCGGTCGACAGTCTGCTCTACCGCGCCATGCACGAGACGCTCTACACCCCGGACATCTGGATGGAGATCAACTACGTGCTGGAGGACAACTGGCCGATGGTCAACGCGATCAAGAAGCTGGAGGCGACCCCCTCCCGGCGCTACCGGGTGTACGAAAGTAAGATCTGAATTCCAGCTGGTGACGAAAATCCCAACCGGCTGGACGCGTCCTCAAGAGGAACTGTCCAGCCGGTTGGGATTATGGATCGTGCAACGGATCAGGGTTTGTGCGGATTCCCTTGCGGGTTGCCATGGGAACTGCCATGCGGGTTCCCGTGCACCCGGGTGGCTTCAACTTCCGGCTCGTCGTCGCCGTGTGGATTCCCGGGATGATCTTCAGGTTTGTTGGAATTCCCGGGGCGGTCCGGCCCGGACTCGCCGGCAGCTTCGTCGTCCGGGACGGTTTCCTCATCGTCATCTGGTCCCGGTTTTCCCTTGCCGCCGACCTCCTGCCAGATCTGGCCCCAGCCTTCGCCCTCGCCGCGTTTCGCCAGCAGGACGGAAGGATCCAGGTCGTTGTTCGCGCCGGTCTGCAGCGCCAGCACGATCTGGCCCCAGCCATATCCCTGGCAGAACCAGCTCTGCAGGCTGGCATAATCGACCTGGTAGGTGGCGGCCAGGAAGGCACCCAGCGGGTGCTGTTTTTCGCTCTGCGTGCAGTAGAACCCGTCGTTGGTCGCCTCGCCATCTTCAGACGACTGCGCCAGGATGGTCACCGCGGCAACGGAGCCATCGACGTTCAGCATGCCCGTCACCTGGACCGGATCGCCGGTATGGATGCTGGTCCAGTCGAAGCCATCCGGAGGGATCACCAGCCACTGGATCCCCTCGGGCGTTTCGAGCGTGAACGAATCCGCCAGCGGATCCATGGCCGCCACGTTCCCAGCCAGGTCGACCAACACCCGGATCGTAAGCGCGTTCAGGCTGCCGTCCTCATTCCACAGGCCGAGGATCTCGACATTCGCATCGGCTACCAGCGGGGTGAGATCGTAACCCGCGGGGGCAAGCACGACCAGCGTCCCGGCATCGGCCAGGGCGATCGTGAAGCTCCCGGCCAGCGCATCGACGGAGACGAGACTGCCGGTCAATGCGGCCTGCACGCCGATCCACAGGGCGCTGACCGAACCGTCCTCGTTCTGCGTGCCGCGCACGGCCACCTGTTCGCCCGCCACCAGGGTGGTCATGTCAAAACCGTCCGGGGCAAGCACGGTCACCAGGCTGGCATCTTCCAGTTCGACCACGAAGCTGGCGGCCAGCGGATCCACGGACGCCAGGGTGCCGTCGAACTGCATCTCGACCGGCTCCTGGGCGGCAGCCGGGCGGACGTTCAGCATGGCCAGCAGGGCCACCAGCAAGATCCCTAACAATGAAATAACGATCCGATTTCGATTCATGATCTGCCTCCATTCATGCAGGTACAGGATAGTCTACCCTAAAGACGGCTGCGGCTGGCGGATGTTATGGCCTTTACAAAATTGAAAGGACCGCCGGTTCAGGGCGATCCTTTGGTTGCATGGGGGTTGCCGTGCGGGTTGCCCGGATGCCCCTCCGGCGGACCGGGGGTTTTCTCGGGGCGGCGATCCTCCGGCGGGCCGGGGGTCCGCTCGGATTGTCCGCTGTCCCGTCCGCCTTGCGAGGCTTCGATCGCCCGGTCCAGCCCCGGCAGGGCCTGCTCGGGAGCCTCCTGGCGCAGTTCGACCAGGCGCCGGGTGTTCACCCGCAGCGTTTCTTCGATCCGGGTATCCAGAACTGGCTGGTCCGTCGTGGAGGCCTGCTCGATCGTGGCAGACAGGTCCTCCAGGATGCGGTCATATCCGTCCAGGGCGGTATCGATCTGCTCCACCCGGTCCGCTTCCACGAGCAGCCGGCTCTCCTCCAGGCGCTCGTCCGCCAGGTCGAGCAGCAGGGCCACGCGCGCCGCAGGCCGCTGCGTGAAGGAGAGCTGCGCGGTTTCCATGGCGAGATCGAGGGGATAGAGCAGGTCGCCCGGCAGGGCCCGGTCCGCGGCCGCGGCCACGCCGGTCAGCATGCCGAAAGCCAGGAAGAAAGTCAGGCTCAGGACGGCGGCCAGGCGCAGGAGGGCCAGACGGGGATGGAGGCGCGGCTGCCTTCCCGCAGCGATTTTTGCGCGCAGCCGGGAGGCCTGTTCCAGGAACGCCCGGCGGGCGGAGGCCTGCCGCAAGGGGTCAGGTTCCGGGATTTCGATGCGCTGCTGGAGCGCCTGTTCGGTTCCTGCGTGCCAATCCCGTGAACTCATCCTTCGTCCAACTCTCCGCTTGTGCTTTCCATATTCTGCAGGCTGCGCTGCAAGGCTCGCAGGCCTCGATATTGCAGAGCCCGCACGGTGCCTGCCGTCATGTGCAGCGCCCGGGCGATCTCCCTGTTGTCGAGACCCTGCAGGTATTTCAGGGTCAGGACGGCGCGCTGTTTCTCCGACAGGTGCTGCAGGGCCTCCAGCAGGGCATTTTTCTCTCCGCTGCTTTGCAGCGCGGCCGCCGGACCTGCGTCCGCGCTGAGCGACTCTTCCAGTTGCTCGTCCAGGGCGGCGTGTTCCCGGTGCTTGCGGCGGCGGATCTCGTCCACCATCCGGTTGTGGGCCACCCGGTAAAGCCAGGCCCGCAGGAACTCCGTCGGTCCCTGTCCGGCGGCGGTCTTTTCGAGCAGGACCCGGAAGACATCTGCCGCCAGGTCCTCGGCGGTCGGGCCGTGCCCCAGATGGATGTACAGGTACCGATAAAGAGGTGCATAATAAAGATCGAACACAGTTCCCAGCGCGGCCGCATCCAGACGGCGCACCCGCTGGAGGAGTTCCTGCTCATCGATCCTGCTGTCATGCGCGCCGGCGGGCATGTGTGTGTTTCAATCCTTGTGACGGATGGAGCTCTGATCTGTTACGGGAGAAGGTAAAGGAATTTTACCCCCGCCGCCCGCGCTGCGAAGGGAAAGCAAGCCATTTGTAAGGAACGTTTTGCCGCCGGCATTCGTCTGGGTGTGGAGACTGGAGGTGGAAAATGGAATTTTCACGTCGTGATTTCATGAAACTGGTCGGCGTTTCGGTCGCTTCGCTGGCCCTGACCCGCTGCCGGGTATCCCTGCCGGTCAGCTGCTACGCCCCCCTGCCCCCGCCCACGCCGGTCCTGAGCGACCGCGACCGGCTGCGCAACTGCTGGCTGCGCTTCGGCGAACTGGCCAGCACGACCGGCTCCGCGTACGAACAGGGCGAGGCATTGCGGCGCCAGCTCAGCGCGGAACACCGCACCCTGCTGGACGGATTCGTGCAGAACTGGGAGCTCAACGAAGCGGAGGCCAATCTGGTCCAGGAAGCCTACGATGCCGCCCTGTACCACGTCTGGCGCTCGAACGCCCCGATCACCTGCTACGAGCCGGTGATGGTCGATTACGCCCCGGTCAGCGCCCAGATCCTGGTCCAGCAGGCGCAGGTGCTGGACGAGCTTTCCGGTCAAGGCGGCATCGATCCCGCCACCCTGGAGGCCGCCCGCGCCGCGATCGAACACGACCTGGCCTTTTACGCCCTCTCGGACGATGAGGTCAACCAGCTCTACGAACGCATCCTGGCCGAATGGCAGAGCCAGGGCGGGGCCACGCCGGCCTTCGAACAGATCGAACTCGAGGTGACCCCGGACGCGCGCCATGCGACCGAGTTCATCCTGAGCCTGTTCACCCAACGATGACCAGCCGCCCGCGCATCGCCTCGCTCATCTTCGAGGTCACCCAGCGCTGCAACCACGCCTGCCTGCATTGCTACAACGTCTGGCAGGGACCGCAGCCGGCCGGCCGCCCCTACCCGCGCGGCGAGTTCGACACAGCCCGCACGCTGTCCCTGCTGGCAAAAGCGCTCGACGAATGCGACTGCCCGCACGTCACCCTGACCGGCGGCGAGCCGCTGCTGCGCCCGGACCTGGAGCGGATCCTCGACTTCCTGCAGGAACGCAAGGTGCGCGTGACGCTGATCAGCAACGGCCGGCTGCTCGATGATCGGCGGGTTGCTGCCCTGGTCGGACGCGGCGCGGCCCTGTTCGAACTGCCCTTGCTCAGCCACAGGCGCGAGATGCACGACGAACTCTCCGCAGCACCCGGGGCCTGGGATGCGGTGCTGAAGGCGATGACGGCCGTGCGCCTGGCGCGCGGCCAGGTGGTGGCCGCCTTCGTGCTCACCCGCCGGAATGCCGCCGACCTTGCCGAGGCGCTCCGCCTGGCCTTCGCCTTCGGGGCGCGCGGCGTGATGATCAACCGCTTCAACCCCGGCGGGCGCGGCCGGGACCACCTGGAGGAGCTGCTGCCCAGCGTGGCGCAGGTCCGGGAGGCGCTGGCCACCGCGGAAAGCGCCTCGGCCGAATATCGTCTGCCCATCTCCTGCTCGATCCCGATCCAGCCCTGCCTGATCGACACCGCCGCCTACCCACACATCGGATTTGGCTATTGCGCCGCGGGCAGCGAACGCGCCTATTACGCGCTCGATCCGCTCGGCAACCTGCGGCCCTGCAACCACAGCGACTTGATCCTGGGAAACCTGTTCGCGAACAGCTTCGCGGAATTGATCTCCCCCGAAAAGTTGTCCGCCTTCACCTGCGCCCTGCCGGCCCACTGCTCGGCCTGCGAGCGCCGCCTGGAATGCCAGGGGGGCTGCAAGGCTGCGGCGCAGGTCTGCTCCGGATCGCTCAGCGCCGAGGAACCCTTCCTGCGCCAGGCGCTCCCCGCCGCCTGATCCCCTACCCGAGCGCCACCAGCAACAGCCCCACCACCACCAGGCCGATCCCGACCAATTTGGGAATGTGGGCCGGCTCGCGCCGCACCAGGATGCCCAGCGCCGCCCCGATCGGGATGCTCAACTGGCGGAAGGCAAAAACGTAGCTGACGTTGCTGACATAGGCCATCGCCAGCAGGATCAACGCGTACGTGGCCGTGATGATGAAGCCCATCATGGCAGCCGTTCGCCAGGCGGGGGCCGGGGCGTGCAACAGGACCTTCCGTTCTGCCGGCCAGCAGAGGACAAAGACCAGCATGAACAGGGTCAGGCTGATCGTCTCCAGTTCGCCGAAGAGCAGCGCCCAGCCCAGGTTGGACAGGGATCCTTCCGGCATCGAGCGCAGCGTGCGCAGCGCCTGGTCGTCGATCAGGGTGTAGGCGGTGATGCAGAACGCCGCCAGCAGGGCGAAGATCACCCACGTCTGGCGGTACGAACGCAGGGTGAAAGCCTTGAAGTCCGGCAGCGGCAGGATCAGGCAGCCGGCCGTCACCACGCCAAAGCCGGCATATGCCAGCGGTTCGATCTGGCTGCCGCGCCCGAGCAGCACACTGACCAGCGCCACCAGCACGACCGGCAGCGAGCGCGCCAGCGGGTAGGCATGCGACAGGTCGCCGCTGCGATAGGCGGTGGCCAGGAAGATGTAATAGACCGCCTGTACCGCCCCGGTGGTGAGCAGCAAGGTCCAGACCGCCGGCGGGATGAGCGCCAGGCCGGCCCGGAAGAGGTACACGACCGGCAGATAGACGACCGTGGCCGTGATCGAGGCCATCAGGAAGAAGGTGGCGGAGGGGTTGCGGCGCTTGCTGAGAAAATTCCAAAAGGCATGCAGGAAGGCGGAACATCCGACGAGCAGCAGGGCAAGCGAGGTCATGAAGGGGGGTCCGATCGGCTGATTGCCTGGGGCGTGGAGTGATGATAAGATGACAGCATTCTAGCATATCCGCATCCCTGGAGGTCGCAATGAAAAAACTCACCCGGCGGGAATTCCTCAAACTGGCGGCGGCCGGCACGGGCGGCCTGCTGCTCGAGCAGATGCTTTCCGCCTGCGGGATGCAGCCGCCCGTCTCCGCTCCCCTCCCGACCCAGACAGCCTTGCCCTTCGTTCCATCGGATGGGTCGCAGCCGCTCCCGACGGAGACCTCCACCCCCGTGCCGGACCTGGTGGTGGTGCGCGGCGGCGAGCCGGAGGACCTGGTCCGCACGGCGCTGGCCGCCTTTGGCGGGATGCAGGCCTTCGTCCCGCCCGGGGCGAAGGTGGTGGTCAAGCCCAACATCTGCAACGCCTACAACAGCTACGAATACGCCTCCACCACCAATCCCTGGGTGGTGGGTGCGCTGGTGCGCCTGTGCTATGAAGCTGGCGCGGGCAGCGTCAGCGTCTTCGACTTCCCCTTCGGCGGGACAGCCGCGGACGCCTACCAGCGCAGCGGCATCCGCGAGCAGGTCGAGGCCGCCGGCGGGAGCATGCAGGTGATGAGCAACCTGAAGTTCGTCCGGGTGGACATCCCGAATGCCATGGTGCTGAACAACACGAATGCCTACCAGGATGCCCTGGAAGCCGACGTGCTGATCAACGTGCCGGTCGCCAAGCAGCACGGTTCGACCCGCCTGACGCTGGGGATGAAGAACCTGATGGGCCTGGTCCAGGACCGCAACAGCATGCACGCCATCGGCCTGGGGCGCAGCATCGCCGACCTGGCCGGCCTGTTCCGCCCGGAACTGACCGTGGTGGACGCGGTGCGCATCCTGACCGCCAACGGCCCGACCGGCGGGGACCTGGCCGATGTGCGGAAGCTGGATACGCTGATCGTCAGCCCGGACATCGTCGCCGCCGACAGCTACGCCGCCACGCTCTTCGGCATGGCCCCGCAGGACATCGCCTACATCGTGCAGGGCGCGGCCGCCGGGCTGGGACGCAGCGACCTCAATTCCCTGAACATCGAGCAGATCCAGCTGGGCGGTTAGGACGGCCCGGAGCCACACGCATGAACTCGAAAACTCCACGGAAGAACCCGCGCGGCCGGGCCTGGGTGCTCGCCCGCAGGATCACCCAGTACGCCATGCTGGCGGTCTTCTGCCTGTTCTTCCTGATGTCGCGCCGGGACGGCGGCTGGCCGCCGGAGCTGGTCAACCTGCCCTTCCGCCTCGATCCGCTGGCCATGCTCGCCCACCTGCTCTCCAGCCGGACCTTCCTGGCCGGTTCGGCGCTGGCGCTGATCACCGTCGGCCTGGCGCTCGTCTTCGGGCGCGCCTGGTGCGGCTGGATCTGCCCGCTGGGCACGACCCTGGACCTGATCCCGCTGGACCGGCTGCGCGGCGATCGCCGTCCGCCGGCGGAGGGCTGGCGGCAGGTCAAGTACCTGCTGCTGACCGCCACCCTGACGGCCGCCCTGCTGGGCAACCTGACCCTGCTGGCCTTCGACCCGCTGACCCTGCTCTCCCGTTCGCTGACCGCGGCGATCTGGCCGGGCCTCGACCGCATCGTGATGGCCGCGGAGAAACTGCTCTTCCGCGTGCCCTTCCTCTCCGGGCCGGTGGCGGACTTCGACGCCTTCATCCGCCCGGCGCTCTTCCCGGCCCAGCCGGTCTTCGTCCGCGACGCGCTGCTCTTCGGCCTGCTGTTCGCGGCGGTCATCGGGCTGAACGCCTTTGCCGAACGCTTCTGGTGCCGCTACCTGTGCCCGCTGGGCGGACTGCTCGGGCTGCTCGGCAAGCTGGCCGTCTTCAAGCGCACGGTCGGGGAGGACTGCCCGGGCTGCGTGCTGTGCACCAACGCCTGCCCGACCGGGACGATCGACCCGCAGAAGCGCTACGCCAGCGACCCGTCGGAATGCACGCTGTGCCTGGACTGCCTGGAGACCTGCCCGCGCAGCCGGATCGAAGTCAACCCGCAGCTGAAGCCGGCGGCCTGGCAGCCGTACGATCCCGGGCGGCGCGCCTTTCTGGCAACCGTCGGCCTGTCCGCCTCCGCCGTGGCCCTGACCAGGGCCGGCCTGCTCGAGCGGCGCGAGCCGGCGACGCTGATCCGCCCGCCGGGCATGCGCGAGGTCAACGCCGATGTCCTGGCCGTGACGCAATGCATCCGCTGCTCGGCCTGCATGCGTGCCTGCCCGACCGGCGCCCTGCAGCCGGGGGTCTTCGAAGCCGGCCTGGAGGGCTTCGGCGCCCCGCTGCTCATCCCGCGTCTGGGCTACTGCGATTTCTCCTGCAACGCCTGCGGACAGGTCTGCCCGACGCAGGCCATCCCGCCGCTCGACCTGGAAACGAAGCGGTTGCGCGTGATCGGCGCGGCCTATATCGACCCTCACCGCTGCCTGCCCTGGGCGGACGGCAATGAATGTTTCGTCTGCGAGGAGATGTGTCCGCTGCCCGAAAAGGCCATCCAGCTGCGCGAGCGCACGGACGGGCAGGGCACGGCAGGGATCCGCGTGCCCTTCGTCGACCGGGACGTGTGCATCGGCTGCGGCATCTGCGAATACCAGTGCCCGGTCAACGGCGAGGCCGCCATCCGGGTCTTCCTCCCCCAGGTCCCCATCCCCTTTTAATCCTCCGCCCGGTAGAGGTCCACGATCTGACGGGCAAAATCGGCCAGGCTGCGGCGCAGCGGCTCCGGGGCCAGGACCTCCACGGCCCGGCCCATGCCCAGCAGGCGGCTGCGCGCGTCGGTGAACGACTCGAAGGAAAGCTCGAGCTTGGTCCAGCCGTCCGGCTGCAGGGCCGCCTGCGGCAATTGCCGGAAGCGTTCGGACAGGTACAGGGGCAGCAGCGGCAGCAGTTCCGGCGCGACCCGCACCCATGCCGCGAACGGCGGGCGCGCCTCAAAGTCCGCCCGCCATTGCTCCCAGAAGAGCGGCAGGTCGAAATCCTCCCGCCGGTGGAACCCCTCGCCCAGCAGCTCCGCCTCCAGCAGACTGTCCACCCGTTGGACGCGCAACGCCTCCTGGAAGGCATACACCAGGTGCCACAGGCCGGCCTTGGCCACCAGGCCGTAGGGCTCCACGACCTGCTCGATGGGCATGTTCTGGAAGGAGAGATAGCGGATGCGCAGCCTGCGGTCCTGCCAGACGGCCTGGCGGATCCCGTCCAGCAGGGGCGACGGGTCCTGCTCCTGGTACCACCAGGAGGAATCCAGGTGGATGCGCTGCCGGGTACGATCCTGCTCGCCGCGGCGCGAATCCGGCAGGGCGGCCGCCAGTTTGAGCATCGCCGTCCGGTACTCCCGGCCCACCCCCAGCTGCCGCAGCGGACCGGGGACATCCACCATGAACAGGGCGCTGACCTCCTCCGGGCTCAAGCCGGTCAGGCTGGTACGGTATTCCTCCACCAGCCCGACCCCGCCGCCGGGCCCGCGCTCGGCATACACCGGCACGCCGGAAGTGGACAGGGCGGTCAGGTCGCGGTAGACGGTCCGCACCGAGACCTCGAGCTCGGCAGCCAGCGCCTCGGCGGTCGTCCGGCCGCGCGTCTGGAGCAGCATCAACAGGGTCAGCAATCGGTCTGCACGCATGCCGCGATTCTACCCGAAATTCCTGACAGCAGATGTCAGGTATAGGCAGGTATCATGCAGCCATCTCCGGAGAGAGAAAACTGACTGCGGGGCGCGCACCCTGCAGCGACCTGAGAACACAAGGAGCAGAACATGAACCAAGATGAGATCCGCATCGTCACCCTGCCGCCCATGCGGGTGGCCAGCGTGAACGGCTTCGGCAGCGGCCCGGAAGGGATCGCCTTCGAGAAGATGACCGCCTGGGCCCATGAACACAAGCTGCTGGGCAAGCCCTACCGCACCTTCGGCTTCAACAACCCCGACCCCACGCCCGGCAGCCCGAACTACGGCTACGACGTCTGGATCACGGTGGATGAGTCCGTCCAGGGCGATGCCGTGGCCCGCATCCTCGAATTCCCCGGCGGCCTGTACGCGCTCAAACGCGTCGAGGTGAAAGATCCCTATGCCGACATTCCGGGCGCCTGGCAGTCCCTGGTCCACTGGATGGAGGGCAGCAAGTACCGTCACGGAACGCATCAGTGGCTGGAGGAACACATCGGACCGCTGGACTCCATGGGCGGGCAGCAGCCCTTCACGCTGGCCCTGCACCTGCCGATCCGGGAATGACCCCGGTTGCGATCCTCCTTTCGGCCGGGCGGCCTGCTTTGCAGTACAATTAACCCCGTTCAGGAAAGGAGATGCCATGAAACTCAGCGCCAGGAACGTGCTCAAGGGCAAGGTGGTCAAGATCGTCCCCGGAGCGGTCAACGCCGAAGTGACCGTCCAGCTGCCCGGCGGCGAGCAGATCGTTTCCATCATCACCAGCGACTCGGTCAGCTCGCTCGGCCTTCAGGTCGGCAGGGAGGCGTACGCCGTGATCAAGGCTTCGAACGTGATGATCGCGGTCGATTAACCCAGGCAAAAAAGCAGGCCCTCCGGAGTGCGGAGGGCCTGCCTGTCATTTCACATCCACCAGTTCGACATCGAAGACCAGGGTGGCGTTCGGGGGGATGACCCCGCCCGCGCCGCGGGCGCCGTAACCCAGCTCCGGCGGGATGACCAGCTGCGCCTTGCCGCCGACCTTCATCAGGGCGATGCCCTCGTCCCAGCCCTTGATCACGCGTCCGGCGCCAAGCACGAACTCGATCGGCTCGCCGCGCGGGATGGACGAGTCGAAGACACTGCCATCCTGGAATTTCCCGGTGTAATGCACCTTGACCGTCTTGCCCGCCAGCGCCTGTGCGCCGCTGCCGGCTTCCACTTCGATGTAATCCAGTCCACTTGCAGTTTTCATGATCGCTCCTCGATTTGTTATCCCAGTTTGAATTTGGCGCTCAGGCGCAGGTCGCGCGACGAACTCCCGACCTGGACAACGAACTCGCCCGGCTCGGCCACCCATTTCCCGGCCGCCGGATCGTAAAAGGCCAGGGCGCGTTCATCGAGCGTAAAGGACACCGTCTTCGCCTGGCCCGGGGCCAGCTCGATCTTCTTGAAGGCCTTCAGCTCACGCGGCGGCCGCGGCAGCGAAGACTGCGGGTCGGCGACGTACAGCTGGACCACTTCCTTGCCGGCGACCCTGCCGGTGTTCCTGACCTTCAGGCTGACCGCGACCTGCTCCCCGACCCGGACGCGCTTCGTGACCCGCAGATCGCTGTAGGCGAAGGTCGTGTAGGACAGGCCGTGCCCGAACGGGAAGAGCGGGGCCACCTGGCGGGCGTCGAAATGGCGGTAGCCGACGAAGATGCCCTCGCCGTAGACCACCTCCCGGCAGCCGGGATGGGAATTGTTCAGGTGGGCCGGGCTGTCCTCCAGGCGGACCGGGAAGGTGACCGGCAGCCTGCCGGACGGGTTGACCTCGCCGAGCAGCACCGCGGCCACGGCATTGCCGTTCTCCTGGCCGGGATAGTAGGCCTCGACGATGGCCGCCACCTGGTCCGCCCAGGGCATGGCCACCGGCGCGCCGGCGTTCAGGACAACCGCCGTGCGCGGGTTGACGGCCGCCACGGCGGCGATCAATTCATCCTGCGGCCCGCTTAAATGCATCGACTGGCGGTCGGTGCCCTCGGTCTCGAAGGCCTCCGGGTAGCCGGCGAAGATCAACACCGCATCGCAGTCCCGGGCGGCCTGCAGGGCGCGCGCCGGGCGCGGGTCCTGCCCGGCGGGGAAGGTCAGCCCGATGCCCAGGTTGTAGAGGATGATCGGCTGCTCGGGCGGGCGGATGTAATCGATGCGCAGGTCATAGGTCCGCCCTGCCTGGAGCGTGACGGTGGCCGAGTCGCCCTGGCCGGCCTGCCAGGTGGCAGGGCGCGGTCTCTCTGCAAGCACCGTCTTCCCGTCGATGGACACCTGGATCCCGCCAAGGTGGCTGACCGTCAGCCGGTACTGCCCGTCCTGCGGGACGACCAGCTTCCCGCTCCAGCGCACCGCGGCCGGTTTCACCTCACCCTTCATCCAGTTGACATGGAACCAGAAATCGGTGCCCATGCGCGCCTGCGTGAACATCGGCTTGCCGGAGAAGTCCGCCCTGGCGTAGAAAGCGCCGTGCATGCCGTCCTTCAGCCAGGAGGGCGGGACGGTGATCGGCTGGTCGACGTTGTCGCAGCCCTGCTCGAAGACGATCTTCACCTTCTTGCCGAGTTTCGCCTTGAGCGCCTCCAGCGGGCTGACCCGGTAGGCCGGGATGACGCGCGAGCTGCCGCCGCCTTCGAGCACCGCCTCGGCCGCGTTCGGGCCGATGATCGCCAGCGATTGGATCCCTTTCAGGGGCAGGAGACCGCCCTCGTTCTTGAGCAGGGTGATCGCCTCCTCGGCCAGGCGCCGCGCCACGGCCTGGTGCGCTTTCGTGTTGACCGAACCTGTGGAGGTCTTCCCGTCCATCCGCCCGGAGAGCAGCACCAGGCGCAGGACCTTGCGCACGGCCCGGTCGACGGCGGCCGGATCGACCTGCCAGTTCTCGACCGCCTCCTCCAGGTGCTGGGTGTACTTGGCCGGGCCGGGCATTTCCAGGTCCAGGCCGGCGGCGATCGATTCGAAGACGGTATGGTTGGCGCCCCAATCGGAGATGACCGCACCTTCAAAACCCCATTCGCCGCGCAGGATCCTGTTCATGAGCAGCTCGTTCTGGCTGGCATAGACCCCGTTGATGCGGTTGTAGGAGCACATCACCGTCCAGGGCTGGCTCTCCCGGACCGCCATTTCGAACTGCGCCAGATAGATCTCGCGCATCGTGCGCTCGTCCACCCGGGTGGAGGCGCGCATGCGCTCGATCTCGTAGTTGTTGAGCGCAAAGTGTTTGAGCGAGGTGCCCACGCCGCGGCTTTGCACGCCGTTGATGAAGCCGACCGCCGTGCACCCGGCCAGATAGGGGTCCTCGGAATAGGTCTCGAAATTGCGCCCGCCGAGCGGATGGCGGACGATGTTGACGCACGGCCCGAGGATGATGTCGCAGTCCATGCCGCGCGTCTCCTCGCCGATCGCCTGGCCGACCTCTTCGACCAGTTCCGGGTTCCAGGCCGCACCCATCGAGATGCCGGTCGGGAAGGCCGTGGTCGGTCCGACCGGGCGCCCTGTCTCCGGGTTGGAGGCGCGCACGCCGTGCGGGCCGTCGCTCATGACGATCGAGGGGATGCCGAGGCGTTCGATCGGCACGCTGTACCACAGGTCGCGCCCCGCAAGCAAGGCGACCTTCTCCTTCAAGGTCAGCTCGCGCAGCAGCGCTTCGACGCGGCCGTCCAGGTTCTTGTCCTTTTTCATGGCTTCTCCTCGGGCAGATGGTTTGACGTCCCTGCCGCAGTAAAGTAAGATAATAAAAGTCCAGGCCCTATTCTAGCACGCCCTCCGCCGCCCGTGGAAAATCCGCTGCCTCCCGCCCGACTGCGTCTCAACTCGAAGCTCTGGCCCGCGCTGGCCGCGCTGCTGCTGGTCCTGCAGCTGCTCTGGCCCAGCCGCGCCTGGAGCACGCTGCTGGTCATCCTGGGCGGCAGCTGGCTGGTCGCCTTCCTGTGGACGCGCAGCCTGGCGCGCAACCTGTTCCTCGATCGCAAGATGCGCTTCGGCTGGGCGCAGGTCGGCGACCGGCTGGAGGAACGCTTCACGATCGCCAACGGCAGCCGCCTGCCCGGCTTCTGGCTGGAGCTCGAGGATCACTCCACCCTGCCGGACCATTCCCGCGGCCGGGTGACCTCGATCGGCGACGGCGAGGTGCTCGACTGGCGGGCGGAGGGCGTCTGCACCCGCCGCGGGCTGCACATCCTGGGCCCCACCAGCCTGCGCTCCGGGGACCCGTTCGGGCTGTTCACGCTCGAGATCCACGACCCGCATTCCGCCGTCCTGCTCGTCCTGCCGCCGGTCCTGCCCCTCCCGGGGATCGACGTCACGCCCGGCGGCCGCGCCGGGGACGGGCGCCGCCCGCGGCGCGCCGCACTGGAAACCACGGTCAGCAGCGAGAGCGTGCGCGAATACCACCCGGGCGATCCGCTCAAGGCGATCCACTGGCCGACCAGCGCCCGCAGACAGGCCCTGTACGTGCGCCAGTTCGAGTACACCCCGACCGCCGACTGGTGGATCGTGCTCGACCTGCACGGGGCTGCCCAGAGCGGGGCAGGTTACGATTCGACCCTCGAACACGGCGTGCTGCTGGCCGCCTCGCTGGCCGACCGCGGCCTGAAGCAGGGCATCCCGGTCGGGCTGGCGGCCTGCGGCCGGGAGCTGACCTGGCTGCCCCCGGCGCGCGGCGCCGGCCACCTGATGGACATCCTGCGCACCCTGGCCGTCGTCCAGGCCGGGGACAGGCCGGTCGGCAGCCTGCTCGACCAGCTGCAGGGCTCCATCCGCCGCGGCGCCTGCCTGATCCTGATCACCCCGGACACCTCCGGCAGCTGGTCCGCCAGCCTGCTGCAGATGGTGCGCAACGGCATCTCGCCCACGGTGATGCTCTTCGACCCGGCTTCCTTCGACGGCAGCGGATCCACCGCCGGGACCGCCGGACTGCTGGACGAATACGGCGTCCGCTACCACCTGATCCCGCGCGAGCTGCTCGACCGGCCGGAAGCCCGCCCGGGGCAGCAGGGACGCTGGGAGTGGCGCGTCACCGGGCGCGGCAAGGCGGTCGCCGTGCGCCGTCCGACCGACAGCGGCTGGAGGCAGGTGGGATGATCCTCGACCGGCTGCTCGGCGGCCTGCGCTGGCTGTATGCCCGCATCGGCGGCCTGACCCTGATCCGCCTGTCGCTGCTCCTGCTGACCCTGTACAGCATCGCCCGCGGCCTGGCCGTGCTGGTCGAACGCCTGAAGCCGGACGACATGGTCCGCACCGCCCTGCTGGCCGTCCTGATCGGCTGGCTGCTGGCGCGCACACGCCTGCGCGGCGGTTGGGTCCTGCTGCTGGGCTGCCTGGCCGGCCTGCTCTGGCTGGCGCTGTCCGTCGGCCTGCTGGGCGTCCCGCTCGGCGACCTGTTCGCCAGCCTGCCGCCCATCCTGCGCCAGCTGCTCCAGCGCCTGCCGCCGAACTGGCAGCCCCTGGCGGCTGCCTGGTCCGCCCTCGGCCAGACAGCCTCCGCCCTGCTCATCCGCCTGACGCTCTGGACACGCAGCCTGACCACCGGCACGCTGGTCATCGACCCGGTCACGACCAACCTGGTCTGGGCCGCCGGCCTGTGGCTGTCGGGCGCCTGGGCGGCCTGGTGGGTGCGCCGCAGGGCGAACATCCCCGTGGCCCTGTTGCCCGGCACCGCCCTGCTGGCTTACACCCTGTACTACAGTAACTCGCGCAGCGGCCTGGTCTGGCTGACCGCGGTCGGAGGCGGCTGGCTGCTGCTCTTTGCCGCGCAACGCTATCTCCAGCTGCGGCGCACCTGGCTGGATCGCCGCCTCGACCGCACCGAGATCGAACCGACGCTTGCCGGCGTGCTGACCCTGCTGGCCCTGGTCGCCATGCTCGGCGGTGGCCTGCTGCCGTCCGTTTCGATCCGGCAGGTGGTGGATGCGATCCAGGAGATCCGCCGCGGCAACGCGGACGACCTGCTGGCGCGTTCGCTCGGCCTGGAGCAGACCCCGGTCGGCGGCGGCGAGGGCGCCCGCAGCAGCGTCGGACAGTCGGCCACGCACCTGATCGGACCGGGGCCGCAGCTCTCGCAGGCGGTGGTCTTCTTTGTTTCCGTGGAGGACTACGTCCCGCCTCCGCCGCCGGAAACCTTCGGCTACGCCGACGCCATCGAAAGCCCGCTGCGCTTCTACTGGCGCCTGCAGACCTACAACCGCTACAACGGCCACATCTGGTCCAATTACACCGGCCCGGGCCAGGAGTACCCGGCCGATGCCCTGCTGCACGCGGAGATCGCCGGCCTGCCCGGCACGCAGGTCCTGGTGGTCCAGCGCATCGAGCGGGTCGACCCGCTGGACGGCGCCCTGCTCTTCGCCGGCGACTTGCTCTCCGTCGACCAGCCCATCACCGCCACCTGGCGCGCCACCGGGGACCTGGCCTATGCCACCAGCCCGGCGGAGGACTATGCCGCCCGCTCGCGCCTCCCGTTCGTCAGCGTGACCGACCTGCGCCAGGCCGGCACGGACTATCCCGCCTCGATCCGCAATCTGTACCTGGACCTGCCGGAGAACCTGCCGCCGCGCGTCCAGGACCTGGCCCTGCAGTTGACCCTCGCCCAGACCAACCCCTACGACCGGGCGCTGGCCCTGCAGGAATACCTGCGCCAGTTTCCCTACTCGCTGGACGTGCCCGCGCCGCCCTACGACCGGGAGGTGGCCGATTACTTCCTGTTCGACCTGAAGACCGGCTACTGCGATTATTTCGCCACGACCATGGCCCTCCTGGCGCGCGCCGCCGGGATCCCCTCCCGCCTGGTGACCGGCTACACCTCCGGCAGCTACGATTACAGCGCAGACCGCTTCGTGGTGCGTGAGTTCAATGCCCATGCCTGGGTCGAGATCTACCTCCCGGGCATCGGCTGGGTCGAGTTCGAGCCGACCCCCAGTCAGCCGCGCTTCCCGCGCCCCGGCGAGACCCCGCTGACCAGCCCCGACCTGGGCGACCTGCCCCTGCCCGGCGAATCGACCGCAACGGAAGCTCCAGGCCTGGGCACGCTCCTGCGCCGCCTGCTGCCGCCGGCCGGCGTGCTGCTCGGCCTGCTGCTGCTTCTGGCTGTCCTGCCGCTGCGCGACTGGCTGCTCTTCCTGCAGCCTGAGCCGCGCGCCCTCCAGACCGCCTTCCGCCGCCTGTACCGCGCCGGTCCGCGCTGGGGCATCCCGCCGGACGCGGCGCGCACGCCGCGCGAGTACAGCCGGCTGCTGGCCGAACGGCTGTCCCGGCTGCAGACGGACCCGAAGCTGGCCCTGTCCGTGGGCCTGCTGCTGGCCGACCTGGCTTGGCTGACCGAACGCTACCAGCGCCTGCTCTTCGGCCCGGCCCCGGCCTCCGTCCCGCAGGGAAAACAGGCCGCCGGCGTCTGGTACCGGCTGCATGCCAGGCTGCGCCGGCTGCAGCGCCGCTGAGCCGGCAGTTGGTTATAATCTGGAGACCATGCCCGCCGACCCGATCGCCCTCTCCTCCCTGGAAGAACGCATCCAGTTGCTGCGCGACGAACTCTCCCAGGCGCTGCGCTGGGACCGGCCGAGCCTGCTGCTCGCCGTCCACCGCTCCGAGCTGGTCCGCGCACAGGTGGAGGCGCAGCTGACCGTCGGGCTGCAGGTGGACCCGTCCCCCTACATCGTCGACAGGACCAATGCTGACATCCCGCTCGAGATCCGCGGCGATCCCGACCGGGCGCACAAGTTCTACCTGGTGCGCGGCCTGCGCTGGGGCGGCGGAGGCGGCCACTCCAACGCCTATCGGGCGCTCAACATGCACCGCGAATTCCTGGTCGAGGACCGCGTGCGCCTGCTGCTCTGGCTGACCCCGTTCGAGGCGCGCCAGCTGCCGCGCTTCGCCCCGGATTTCTGGGCCTTCCGCCACCGCTATGCCGAATTCCTCGACCTGCCGGAAGGCGGCGCGCAGATCCTGGACGGGCTGGCCGGCCTGCCCCGCTCGGCGCAGGCGCTGACGCGGCTGGCGGAGGCGTACCTGCGGCTGCAGTGCCACGAGGACGCCATCCGGGCCTACCGCCAGGCGGCGCGCCTGGGCGGCGACCGCCGGGCCGGCCGTGAGGCGGTGGCGCAGGTCTACCAGGCGATGGGCCGCGGCGAACAGGCCCGCCGTCTGCTGCGGGCAGCCGCCGGGGAGACACGGCCCGGATGACGCGCGCCGATCCTCTCGCGGCACCGGCCAAGTCGTGTTATAGTTCGTCCCGGGCACAACCCTTCCTGGGAAACGCCAAACACCGATGAACGTGTCCACCCTGCTCCTGCTGATCGCCACCTTCGCCGCCGCCGTGAGCCTGATCCTGTCACGCGGTCGCTGGAAGCCGCGTCCGGTCTTCCCGTTCCTGCTGGCCGCCTGGCTGCTGCTGGGCGGGATCCTGGTCGCCGTGCAGGCCGGCGGCGTTCGCCTGCCGGAGAGGGTGCTCGTCGCCCTGGCCTACCTGGCAGGGATGGCCTTCCCGGCCAGCGTGCTGGCCTTCCTGCTGGACACGGCCACGGCCGGCAAACGCCTCTCCCCGGGTGCCCTCGCCCTGCTGCTCCTGGTCCCGCTGCTGACACAGATCTTCCTGTGGACCGATCCCCTGCACGGCCTGCTCTTCTCCACCCGCATCGTCGACCTGGACCCGGCCGTGCCGCCCATCGTCTGGCTGGGGTGGATCCATCTGGGCTTCGTCGCCGCCGCGATCGCTGCCGGGCTGCTGGTCCTGTTCCGTTCCCTGATCCTGGTTCCCCGCCCCCGGCAGGTCCGGGCGGTGTTGATCCTGGCTGCAAGCCTGCTGGCTGCGCTCGTCTTCGATCTGCTCAGCCTGGCCCGGCCGGCCTCCCCGCCCAGCCTGGAGACGCTGCTGCCCGGTTTCATCCTGCTCAGCGCCGGCCTGCTGGTCTACATCCGCCAGGCCCAGTTCCCGGATGTCGCCATGGTCCCGCGCGAGGCGATCGTGGAGGGCTTCAGCGACGGGTTGATCGTGGTCAACCGGGAGAACCAGATCGTGGACATGAACCCGGCTGCCGAGAAGATCATCGGTGTCCGCCGCCGGGCCGCCTTCGGAGAGCCGGTCGAGGTCATCCTGAGCGACTGGAGCAACCTGACCCAGAACAACGAAGCCCGCGAGCTGGAGTTCCGCAGCAGCATCAACATCAACCAGGCCTGGCGCTCGTTCGAGGTGCGTCTCTCGACCCTGCAGGACGAAGGCGGCCAGGATGCCGGCAAGATCATCCTGCTGCGCGACGTCACCGACCGCCGCAAGCAGACCGACACCCACCAGCAGGCGCGCGACGAGATGTTCATCCTGCTGCATTCGATCTTCGGCGCCGCCAGCCAGGCGCGCAGCACGCGCGACTTCCTGCACGACGCCATGTACCAGATCGTCTACTCCTTCCGCAGCCAGGACGGCCTGATCTACCTGTTCGAGGCCGGCACGGCTGAATCGAAGAAGCCGCGCCTGGTCCTTTCCGCCCAGCACGGGCCGCTGACCCAGAACCCGATCTTCCTGGCCCATGTGCAGGAGATCTGCGACGCCCTGGCGCTCAGCCCGGGCAACAAGCAGCCGGTCCTGATCCCGGACGGCCACGGCGACATGCGCTTCTCCGCCCTGGCCGAACCGCTCGACACGCTGGCGATCGCCATCCTGCCGATGATGAAGGACCTGCAGGTGGTCGGCGTGCTGGTCCAGGCGCGCACCGAAGGCCCGCCCTACAACCCGGACGAGGTCGTGCGCCTGTCGGTCATCGCCGAGGAACTGGCCACCTTCATCCACACCGACCGCCAGCGCAAGCTGAACATCGCCATGGCCGAGCGCCAGCGCCTGGTGCGCGACCTGCACGACTCGATCACGCAGAAGCTGTACGGCCTGGTGACCATGACCGGGGCGGTGCAGCTGGGGGTCGAACAGGGCGCCACCGACAAGATCAGCGACATGGTCGGCCGCATCGGCGACAACGCCCGCCAGGCGCTGCGCGAGATGCGTCTCTTCCTGCACGAGCTCGAACCGGTCGACCTGGAACACGAAGGCCTGGTCTCGGTCCTGCACCAGCGCCTGGCCTCGGTGGAGGGCCGCTCGGACATCAAGGCGCGCCTGGTGGCCGACGAGAAGATCTCGCTCTCGGTCGAGAAGGAAGTGGCCCTGTACTTCATCGCCCAGGAGGCGCTCAACAACATCCTGCGCCATGCCCGGGCGAAAGCCGTGCTCGTGCGCCTGAAAAAGAAGAAACAGACCGTCGTCTGTGAGATCACCGACGACGGCTGCGGCTTCGACACCGCCGAGGTCGGCGTGGGCGGACTGGGCCTGAAGAACATGCGCGAACGCACCGCCCAGATCGGCGCCACGCTGAAGATCGACTCGCAAGTCGGAAAAGGGACTACAATATCCATCAGCGTCCCCGCTGACAACGTTTAGGGAGACAGGACAGGATCCATGGACACCATACGCGTACTGCTCGTCGAAGACCAGGCCATCATCCGCGAAGGGCTGGCCGCCATCCTCTCGTTCCAGTCGGACATGGAGGTCGTCGGCCAGGCCAAGGACGGCATCGAGGCCATGGCCCTGGCCCGGGAGAAGAAACCCAACGTCATCCTGCTCGACCTGGTCATGCCGCGCCAGGACGGGCTGACCACCATCCCGCTGATCAAGGAGCTGATGCCCGAGGTGCACATCCTGGTGCTGACCAGCTTCGCCGACAACGACAAGGTCTACCAGGCGATCAAATCCGGGGCGGAGGGCTACATGCTCAAGGACGCCACCCCGACCCAGCTGCTGCAGGGCATCCGCGATGTCGCCCAGGGGCAGGCCTCGCTCTACCCGTCGATCGCCATCCGCGTCATCCGCGAGATCAACACCCCCAGCGACATGACCTATACCAGCGACCCGCTCACCCCGCGCGAGCTGGAAACGCTGAAGCTGATCGCCAACGGCCTGAGCAACCAGGAGATCGCCAAGAAGCTCTTCGTCCAGGAGCGCACGGTCGCCAAGTACGTCAGCAGCATCCTCGACAAGCTGCACCTGGCCAACCGCACCCAGGCCGCCCTGTACGCCCTGCGCAAGGGCATCACCCCCAACGACGGCGGGGGCGGGTTCCCCGAGTAGGTCCAAGTCGAAGATCGCCATGCAGAGCCTCCAGCCCGGAGGCTCTTTTTTGTTTACCCGCCTGGCTGACGATTGTCATACGCGGGCATCCACTTTCTACCACCCCCGCGGCCCCCCCTTTCATCCCCCCCGGCAGGGAAGGATGAGGGCGGATTTCCTGCCACTTGCGCCGCCCGGATCGGGGCATCTTTGGCGTGCAATGCGCTATCTTTTTAGGTTTACCCGCGTCCACGGAAAAGTGATAATGGGGGCGTACCAGGGCATCCAAGGAAGAAAACCAACCGCTATGTTGATCGGACTGCACACCCTCCCCCTCGACCCGCAAGGCAGACTGGCCCTCCCGGCCGGCTTCCGCCAGTCTCTGACCGGGCGCGCCTACCTGACCCGGGGCTTCGAGCGCAACCTGATGCTCCTGGGCGAGCAGGCCTTCGCCCGCCTGTGCGACGGGCTGAAGGGCACCAGCCTGACCGACCCCGCCGGCCGGCAGCTGGCCCGCCTGCTGCTGGGCAGCGCCGTCGAGATCGAACTGGACGGGAACGGGGATCTGCGGCTTCCGGAGAACCTGAAGAGCTTTGCCGGCCTGGACGGACAGGGCATCCTGCTCGGCCAGGGCGAATTTATCGAGATCTGGGCGCCCGTGGCATGGGAGCAGCAGGCCAGCCTGCTGGAAGACGGCCAGGCGGACACGGAACGCTTCAGCCGCTTCCAGCTCACCCTGGCCTAGGTCCCGGCCGGGAACGCACATGCAGCCAATCGGGAGAGAACGTATGACGGTCACAGGAATCGACATCTCGAAGTGGAATGGCAATTGGGACGCCGTCAAGGCCAAGAACGCCGGCGCCAATTTTGTCATTGTCAAAGCCTCCCAGGCCAACTTCACCGACGTGAAGTTCGTGACCAACTGGGCCCGGGCAAAGGATGCCGGACTGCTGCGCGGCGCCTTCCACTACCTGGATTACACCAAATCGGGCGCTTCGCAGGCCAATTACTTCGCCGACCTGCTCAAGGACGATCCCGGCGAGCTGCCTCCGGTGGTCGATTACGAGGCCCGCCGCAGCGACAACAACATCGCCACCGCCCTGGGCTTCCTGCGCGAATTCCTCGAGACCCTGATGGCCCGGGACGACATCTTCGGCCGCATGCATTTCAAGAAGCCGATGCTCTACATGTCCCCCGGCTTCTGGGAGGAATACGGGACGACCAGCGAACCGGACTACTGGACCCAGTTCCCGCTGTGGGTCGCCCATTACACCAAGGCCAGCTCGCCCTGGGTCCCCGTTCCATGGACCAAGTGGGTTTTCTGGCAGTACTCGCCCAATGGCCCCGGAGAGACCTACGGCTCCGAGGCGCTCTCGATGGACATGAACCACTTCAACGGCAGCCGCGAGGAACTGCTCGCCTTCGCCGGCCGGCCGGTGCCCGTCGCCGAGACCCCCGGAACCCCCGCCCCCGTGCCGGACAGCAGCGGGTTGACTGCCCTGGTCCAGCGCACGGAAAACCTGGAAAAACAGGTCGCCGAGCTGAAGCAAGCCGGCAGCGGCCTGACCCCGCAGTTCAAGCAGCAGGTGGACGCCATCGAAACCCGCATGACCGCCCTCGAGCTGCGCGTGGCCACCGCCTTCGGCCAGGTCGGCACCAGCGCCCCGGCCGTTTCCGTCGAGACCGCCACCCCCGCCCCGGCTCCGATCCCCGCCGCCGTGATCCCCGACGCCCCGATCAGCGTCACCCCGGTCGCCGATCCCCAGCCACCAACCGCTGCCCCGGCGGAGCAACCCGCCGCCCCGGCCGCGGAACCCGGCCTGACGGCCACCTGCATCACCAACGCCCTCAATGTGCGCAGCGGACCGGGCGCCTCCTACCCGATGGTGGCCGGCCTGCATTACGGCCAGCAGGTCAGGGTGCTCCAGCGCCAGAACGGCTGGGCGCAGCTCGAGGCCCCGGCCGGCTGGTCCAGCGAGATCTACCTCTCTTACGAAGAGAGCATCCAATCCACGGTCCAGGCGGAGGCGCAGGCGGCCGGCGGCAACGGGACCTATGCCATCTGCAACACCAGCGGTCTGAACGTGCGCAACGGCCCCGGCGCCACCTACCCGATCGTCGGCGGGCTGACCTACGGGCAGCGCGTCAGGGTGCTCGACCGCCAGCAGGGCTGGGCCCAGCTCGAACGCCCCTCCGGCTGGAGCAACGAGAACTACCTGAGCTTTTCCTGATCCCTCCAACCACAGCTTTCCAAAGGACGCGTGGGAATGACCAGCTACGAATACCTCATCGCAAACGATTTCGACCGGGCCTGGCTCAACTTCGAACTCGACCTGCCCCTGCCGCCCGGCCGCAACGGCCGTCCCAACCCGTTCTATATCGACCGACCGGGCAATCCGATCAACGAACTGGCGGATGCACTGCTGGCTCCCTTCTACCGCCCGCCCAAATTCTACTTCTCCGGCCACCGCGGCTGCGGCAAGACCACCGAGCTGCTGCACATCCTCTCGCACCCCGAGATCCAGAAGAAGTTCTGGCCGATCAACTTCAGCATCCGCGACGAGACCGACATCGTCGACCTGGACTTCCGCGACGTGCTGCTGGCCATCGGCAGCCGCATGTACCGCACCTACCGCCAGGCCGGCGGTGAGATCCCCGACCAGCTGATGAAGGAGCTCAACAGCTGGCGCGGCCGGGTCGAGCAGGAGGTCAAGACCGTCCTGTCCGGCCAGTCGCAGTACGAGTTCGGCGCCTCGCTCGACTCGTTCTTCGTCAACGCCGGGATGAAGATGAAGCTCGAACCCAAGACGCGCATCGAGCTGCGCCAGGTCTTCGAGAAGGACATCACCGGGCTGATCGCGGTGATCAACACCATCGCCGCCGCCATCCGGGCGCGTGAGAACCGCATCCCGCTCATGCTGATCGACGACATGGACAAGCCCGACCTGGACAAGGCCACCGCCATCTTCCACGACCAGCGCGAGATCATGATGCAGCCCAACTGCGCCATCGTCTACACCGTCTCCTCGGCGCTCTTCTACAGCAAGGAGTTCGACGCCATCCGCGACCAGGCCATCTTCCTGCCCAACATCAACCTGCACCAGCGCCTGGAACCCGAGCGCCACATCCGCGACGGCTACGAGACCCTGCGCCGCTTCACCCACGTGCGCATGGACCCGGCCCTGGTCGAGGAGCAGGCCCTCGAGGACGCCATCACCTACTCCGGCGGCGTCTTCCGCGAGATGGCGCGCATCATGCGCTCGGCCATCGGGCGCGCCCGCCGCCGCCAGGCCCGGCGCATCGACGGCAACGACGTCGAGTGGGCCGCCACCGAGATCCGCAACGAGTACCGCCGCATCCTGGACCGCAACGACCTGGCCTACCTGCGCAAGATCCACGAGCACAACCGCCTCGAGTACCACGAACGTCTGCGCCCGCTGCTGCAGCTGCTCGCCATCCTGGAATACCGCGACGGCGAGAACTGGTGCGACGTCCATCCTGTTTTGAGGAAGCTGCTGAATGAACAGTGACCTGGAAACCCCCGAGAGCAACGAACCGTTCGAAGAGCGCATCGCCGAACTGATCCACGAGCTCGAGCTGTCCGTGAAGTGGGACCGGCCCTCGATCCTGTTCGCCATCTACCGCTCCGAACACATCCGCGCCGAGGCCGAGGCCATCCTGGCCGACCGGCTGACCGGCCTGAAGCAGAAGACCGTGCGCATCCACGCCAGCGACGAGAAGAACCTCGACCTGCTCGAGAAGATCCGCACCACCCCCGAGCTGGAGCAGACCGTCCTGTTCATCGACGGCTTCAAGTGGGAATGCGGCCCCGAAGGGGCGCGCGTCTTCAAGGAAGTCAACAAACACCGCGAATACTTCATTGACAACTCCATCCGGGCCGTCTTCTGGCTCTTCGAGGACGAGGTGCAGAACTTCGCCAACAACGCCACCGAATGCTGGATCCTGCGCCACCGCGTGGTCGAGTTCACCGACGCCCCGCGCCCGGTCCAGAACCTGATCCAGACCCTCGACCGCGTCTGGGACGGCATGGAGGAGGCCGGACGCCCCGCCGACCCGCTGCCGCTGCCCGCCCTGGAACAGATCCTGGAGCAGAGCCTGCCCGACGGTCCCGAAGCCGCCGCCATCCATGCCAACATCCTGCTGACCCTCGGCCTGCTCTACTGGCGCAAAGGCAGCCAGGACCAGGCCCAGCGCACGCTGCAGGCCGCCCGCCAGATCGCCCACCTGCACGAGGACGAGGCGCTCGAAGTACAGTGCAACAACGCCCTGGCCCTGGTCGGTTCCGGGCAGCCCGCCGCCGAAGACCAGGCGGAGGCGGAAAGCGAAGCCGAGCTCGAGATCCCCTGGGGCAGCCTGGCCAGCCTGCTCGCCGGCCGCGAGCGCAACGAGGAGGCCGTCAGCGCCTTCAAGAAAGCCATCGAGCACGAGCCGGAGAACTTCGAACACTGGACCGGGCTCGGGCAGGTCTACCGCAGGATGAACCTGCAGCAGAACGCCGTGGCCGCCTTCCAGGAGGCGCTCGAGCTGGCCCCCAACGCCGACGGCGCCTGGGCCGGGCTGGCCGGCGCCTACCAGGACGGCAGCCAGCCGGACCTGGCCCTGGGCGCCTGGCGCCGGGCGACCGAACTCAACCCCGCCTCCCTGGATGCCTGGCTGCAGCTGGCCGCCCTTTGCGCCGCCCAGGACAGGACCGACCAGGCCATCTGCGCCTACCAGAAGGCCGCCGAACTCGACCCGCAGCGGCCCTGCACCTGGAAGGAACTCGGCAGCCTGTACATCAAGACCGGCGCCTACACCGACGCCGTGGAAACCTTTTCCAAATTGGCCGCCCTGCGCCCGGACTGCGGCTTCGCCCTCTCCAGCCTCGCCTATGCCCACTACAAGGTCGGCAGCTACGACGAGGCCGTGCGCCTCTTCGAACAGAGCATCCCGCTCTTCGCCGAGCGCCGCTCCCAGGCCGCCATCTGGTATCGCCTGGGTGACACCTACCGTAAACGCAAGGAGTTTGACAATGCCCTCGCAGCCTACAAACAGGCCGAACTGCTGCTCCAGCCCGAATCCACGCCGGAGCCGGTGGCCGTCATCGAGACCCCATCCGTCGAATCCGCAGACGGACCGGCGGCAGAGGTCCAGCCAGCAGCCGAACCGCTGGAGCAGCCGCAAGTCCTGATCCTGGAAAGCGCAGCCGATGCGGAAGCGGAGATCGTGGAAGCCATCGACCGGATCGACCCGCAGCTGTTCGCCGTCAGCCCCGACGAACCGGCCGCGGCAGGGACCGAGGACCAAGCCGTGGAGGTGAATATGACCGAGCAGGAAAGCATGCCGGCCCTGGAGGCAACGGGCCTGGAAACGCTCAACCGCGAGCGGGAGGATCTCGACAACCGGGATGCCGCCGCATGGAACGCCCTCGGCAACGAGTACCTGCGCTCCGGCGCCTTCGACGAGGCCATTTCCGCCTACACCAAGGCGATCGAACTGCAGCCCGATTTCAACTGGCCCTACATCAGCAACCTGGCCATGGCCCACTACCAGAAGGGCATCTCCTGCGGGCAGAACGAGCCCGAGGCGGAGACCGCCCCGGCCCTGCCCGCCCTGCTGGAGACCGCTGCGCCGCCTGCCAGGCTGGAACCCGTCCAGGTCGAGGCCAACGCGGACCTGCTCCAGCCGGCCCCCGAGCCGTACGACCAGCAGGAGCTCGAAGTCTGGCTTACCCAGATGGAAAGCCGCCTGGCGGCCGCCACCGCCCGCAGCGAGGTGCTGCCCGAGGCCGCCCCCGCCGCGACGAACGAGGAGCCGGCTGTCTGCCCGTGCCTGGCCGAGGCCGAACCCGCCCTGAACCTCAGCGCCGCCAGCCTGGAGATCCCCGAGGACGCCCCGCAGATCGTGCCGCAGGACGCCGCCCCGGCGGTCGAGATCCCGGCCGGCCTGCTCCCGGACGACGCGGACGCCCTCCACGTCACCCCCGCCGACCAGGTGCTGGTCGAGACGGTCGTGGTCGAGGACGAGACCGCCAGCCGCCCCGGCAATTCGATCGACTGGAACGAGCTCGGCAACGCCTACACCCGCAACGGTGCCTACGACGATGCCATCCACGCCTACAAGCAGTCCATCCGCCTCAACCCGCGCTACGGTTCGCCCTACAGCAACCTGGGCTTCGTCTACTTCCACAAGGGCGAGTACCAGATCGCCGTCTCGCTCTACAAGAAGTCCCTGCAGCTGCTCGAATCGGCCGAGGACAAGGCCACCTGCTGGAACCGCCTGGGCGACACCTACCGCCGGATGCGCGATTACAACAACGCCATGAAGGCCTACGAGAAGGCCGGCAACGCCGACCCGGTCACCACTCCGCTGCTCGCCCGGGCGCGCGTGGCCCTGATGAGCAACGCCGCCGATTGACCCCGCGGACGAAAACGAGACTGCCATGCGCGAATCCCTGATCTGGAACGAACTCGGCAACCTGTACCTCAAAGTCGAAGCCTTCGACGAGGCGATCACCGCCTTCCAGCAGGCCATCGAACTCAACCCGGACTCCGGCTGGTGCTACGTCAACCTGGGGCACGCCTATTCCAAAAAGGGCGACCACGAGAAGGCGCTGGCGCTCTATCACAAGAGCATCGCCCTGGTGAAGGACGAACGCCAGAAGGCCGTGCTGTGGAACCGCCTGGGCGACTCCTACCGGGCGAGGCGCGACTTCGAGCAGGCCATGGCCGCCTACAAGATGGCCGACGACATCGAAGCGCACGGCTTCCAGCCGGCCTCGGCCGGCTCGGGGCATGGCATCGAGACCTTCAAGACCATCACCGCCGCCTCCGTCTGGCCGGCCGGCCACCCGCAGGGTGCGCAGCCGGCCGCCCCCCGTTCCGCCCCGGCGCGGCGCAGCTCGCTGCCGCAGAACAACTACGCCATGCTGGCCGTCCCGCAGGAGACCGCCTCCGCCGGGGCGCAGAAGAGCTTCTACCTGCCGCCCGTCATCCAGACCGAAGTGCCGCTCGAAGACGAGCCGGAACTGGACGAGCGCTACCAGATCAAAGCGCACGGCCTGCACGTCTTCGTGGCCGACCCGACGCCCGAGCCGCCCACCCAGCCGCTCAAGCAGGTCGTCGAGGCGGCGGAACCCGCTCCCGCCCCCGCGGCGGCGGCCCCGCACCGGCCGGTCAGCGAGCGCCACGAGCGCGAGATTGCCGAGATCCGCACCAAGATCGAGATCTACGAGAAGATCAGCGCCATCAACCCGACCAACGACCGGGCCTGGGACACGCTCGGCAAGCTCTACAAGTCGATCGGGCGCTACGATCAGGCCTCCGCCGCCTTCGAGCGCGCCATCGCCGTCTGCCCCAACCGCGAGGCCTACTACTACCACCTCGGCTTGGTCCACAGCGTCGAGAAGAAACTCGACCGGGCCATCTGGGCCTTCGAGAACGTCATCCGCATCTGCCCCGAGTACGTCCTGGCGCACGGCGCCCTGGCCGGCATCTACCGGCGCATGGGCCAGGAGGCCAAGGCCAACAACCACATCTCGATCGCCCTGCCGCTGATGGACAGCGAGAGCGCCTACAACCGGGCCTGCTTCCACTCGATCTGCGGCAACCACGACCAGGCCTTCGAACTGCTCCAGCAGGCGCTCGACAATCACGACACGACCATCGAATGGATCGAGTCCGACCCGGACCTCGACCTGCTGCGCAGCGACCCGCGTTACGCGGCGCTCATCCGCCAGAAAGACTCCGTGCGGGTCGCCGCCGGCGGCGAGCCATTCGCTGATGAACAGACGCGGCCCGGCCGGTCGGCCGTGCGCGCCAACAACGTTTCCCCGGTGAGGTGAATATGGCCATCCTCGTTTTGCTCAACGTCATCCTCGGCATGATCTTCGCCTGGTCGCTGCTCAGCCTGGCGGCAATGAACATCCAGGAATGGGTCGCGGCGCGGCGCAGCTGGCGCTCGCGCATGCTCGAATCCAGCCTGCAGAAGATGTTCACCGACCCGGTGCTGGTCGAGCAGTTCTACCAGCATCCGCTCATCCTGAGCCTGTTCACCGGCAAGGAGAACCGCAACAAACCCTCCTATATCCCGCCGGTGCAGTTCTCGCAGGCGGTGATCGACATGCTCTCCACCACCGGCACGGAAGCCTCCCTGCTGCAGCACGAGCTCTTCGGCCTGGTCGAAAAAGCGCGCCGCCTAGGACCCCGGGCGCGGCGGGAAAGCCTGAAGCGCCTGGACCTGATCCTGGGCATGGTGCGCAAAGCGCTGGTCTGCGAGACCGGCGAGGAGACGGTCGGCGACACGCTCGAGCTGGCCCGCCAGGAGCTGGAGGCCTTCGCCAACGAGGTGAAGCCGATGCGCAGGCACATCGAGGCCGCCCAGGCGAACGTGAGCGACAGCAAGGAACAGGTCAACGCCGCCCTGGCCCGCCTGGTCTATGAAGAGGAGCAGTCCGAGGACACGGCCGTCAACCAGGTGCGCGCCGGCGTGACCGCCCTGAGCGTCACCCACCCGCAGCTCAAGCAGAGCCTGTACGCCATCCTGCACAGCATGCCGGCCACCCTGTGGCAGAAGGAGAACGAGCTCGAACTGATCCGCCAGAACCTGGAAGCCTGGTTCAACGCCAACATGGACCGCCTGACCGGCTGGTACCGGCGCCGCGCCCAGGCGATGGTCTTCGCCATCAGCCTGCTGCTGGCCCTGGTCGTCAACCTGGACTCGATCCACCTGGCCGGCAGCCTGTGGAAGCAGCCCGATCTGCGCGAGGCCTTCAGCAGCCAGCTGGCCGGGCTGATCGGATCGATCGGCAGCCAGAGCGCTGCCGCCCCGGACGGCCAGTGGCAGTCCCTGCAGTCCCTGCTCGGCACGATCGACCTGCCGGTCGGCTGGATCGGCACGCCGGTGGAGATGCGCACGGCGGCCGCGCCGGACGTCCCGGCCGGGGCCTGCACGCTCTTCCCGGCGCAGGAGAACGACATCTACGGCGTGCTGCTCTCGCAGCAGTGCTACCCGCTGGTCAACACCCCGCTGCTGCAGAACATGACCGGCTGGCTGCTCAAGTTCCTCGGCTTCCTGGTCACCGGCCTGGCCGCCAGCCAGGGCGCCCCGTTCTGGTTCGACATCCTGAAGAAATTCGTCAACGTGCGTCTCACCGGGCTGCGCCCGGCCGAGTCGACCGGCACCGTCGGATAGTCGCGACGCAGCAGGATGCGTCGTTACCGGTTACGTTCCCTCCCCTCCCTTAGAGTCGGGACGCAGGCTTCTGCGTCCCGACTCGCGTCTCCGATCGCGGCGGGCCCACCGGAACGAAAAAGGACCCCGGAAAGAACCGGGGCCCTTTGGTTCGCAGCGGAAGCACCGCCTTAATTTCCCGCGCTCATCTCGTTCACCTCGATTACGATCTCCATCGCGCCGCTGTTGTCGCCCAGGAAGCTGGCCGAGTCGTTGACGCAGATCTCCAGCGGGGCGGTCTCGGCCGCCCGGAAGACGACCCGTCCGGTTTCGCCCTGGACGATCTGGGTGCCCACCCGGTAGACGACCGAATAGGGCCGCATGCCGGGGAAGGGATAATCCGCCGGGGTGGCCATCGACAGGTCACCGCTGGCAGCGTACTCCAGGAACGGGCCAAAGCGCAGTTTCATCCCGTTCGTGGTCAGGGCAATCCCGGTGCCCGTGCGCAGGGGCGGCATGCTCGGCAGCACATTGCAGACGACCGTTGTGGACGGGGCATAGCCAAGGTGAAATTCCGTCCTGCCCTCCGGTCCGATCCCGACCGTGATCTCACGGGTCACATCGCCCAGGCAGCCATCCAGGCCGATGACACGCACCAGCTTGACCCCCGGCCATCCGGAATAGGTATGGAAGACCTGGAAGGAGCCGTTGTCCAGCACCTGATTCTGCAACGTGACCGGGGCCGTCCCGTCGCCGAAATCGACCTGCACGGAGGTGCAGGTGCCCCTCCCGGTCGGCAGGATCGAGATCTGTGTGCCCCGCTGGGCGAAGCGCAGCGATTCCTGCAGCTCCGGCGTGCAATTGCGCCGTTCCCAGGCGTCGAGGCCGTCACAAGCGCCGTTGGGGCGCTGCGACCGGCCGCTGAACTCGATCCCGGTGATGACGCTGATATTGATGGGCGTGGGCGTGCAGGCCGGCAGGACGAAAACGGCCAGGACAAAAAGGACCCGCAGCCAGCGGAAAACTGGTGGAGCGGATCGTCGACCTGTATTGTGCGTGAATTTGACCAGCATGGAATTCCTCCTTTTTCAAATCAGATAAATGGCCCCTTCCATGCTTACGCCGATGTTCGATTGTCCGATGGTGCAGGAAGTTTATTAATACTAATTATATCTTATTTATTGCATTCGCACAGACGAGTTTTAGAGTGCTTTGGTGAACCACAAAAACAGAGAGACCAGGTTCTTACTGAATGTGCAGGCCGCGCAGGGAATCTGTGGGTCAGACTGGCAGTTCGACCTACAGGGTGCTCAACAGACATGGATCTGCGGCTTGGGGACAGGTCAGTTTCCGCTTGACCGGTGAGGTATAATTTCTTCAGGCGGTTTTGTGCCCGCTTTCACAGGCCCGGGATTTCCACAAGGGAGTGAGAAATGAAGAGTCTGCGCATCCTGTCCATTTTCATGCTGCTGGCCCTGGTCAGCGCCTGCCAGCCTGTCGTCCAGCCCACGCCCGCCGCCAGTGAGGAGCCGGTCCGCTGGCAGGACCAGTCCTGGACCTGGACGGCCTCCAGTGGGACGGTTCCGGCCGCTTTCCGCGCCATGGGTTCCGTCCATGACAGCGCCCGGCAGCGCATCGTGCTCTTCGGCGGCCTGGCCGACCAGCCCCTGGCCGAGACCTGGGAATACGACGGCGCCGCCTGGCAGCGCATCCCCACCACCGCCAGCCCGCCGGCGCGTTTCTGGCACGGCATGGCTTACGACCCCGTCCGCCAGGTGACGATCCTGTTCGGCGGGATGGCCAGCGATATCCCCGGCGACTATCTCGACGACACCTGGCAGTATGACGGCCGCAACTGGCAGCAGGTGACCAGCGCCCACTCACCCGGACCGCGCGGCCGCGGCGCCCTGCTGGTCTACGACACCTGCCGGCAGAAGACCGTCCTGTTCGGCGGGCAGACCCCGAACGGCCTGTCCACCGCCACCTGGGAGTTCGACGGCACGGACTGGAGCGAGGTGAGCCTGCCGGTCGATCCGCCCGGGCGCTTCCTGGCTGGCATGGCCTTCGACCCGCAGCGCTGCGTTTCCGTGCTCTTCGGCGGCGGCGGATCGGACCTGGGCGGGTTCGCCGACACCTGGGAATACGACGGGAAGAGCTGGACGCAGGTCCAGACCACCCACGACCCGGACGGGCGCTGGGCGCATGCCATGGCCTACGAACCGGCCACCGGCACGATCCTGCTGGTCGGCGGTTACGAACCGCTCCACGGCCGCATGCTGGAGGATACCTGGCGCTATGACGGCATGGACTGGGAAGAGGTCACCACGCTGCGCAGCGCCGGTCAGATGGAACAGGCCAGCCTGGCCTGGGATGGATCCAATGAACGCATGCTTTTGTTCGGATTCGGTTCGAGCTGGTCCCTGGATGCCTCCACACCGGGCAGCCCGCCCACCGCTGCGACCAGGACGCACACCAGCCAGGCGACCACCGGAAGCCCCGGCGCCACAACCACCGCCAGCAACACTCCGCGCCCGAGCGCCACGGCCACCATCCCGGGAACCCCCGGCTGCGCCGGCGGCTTCTCCCGCCTGCAGGCCGGCAACACGGCCATCCTGACCGCCGGCGGCCCGCCCAACCGGGTCCGTACGGAGCCGGTGGTGGACGAAGGGAATATCATCGGTCTGCTGTACGAAAACACGACCGTGACCATTCTGGGCGGGCCGGTCTGTGCGGACGGCCTGGTCTTCTGGAAGATCGAGGTGCTGATCGACGGCCGGAGCATGACCGGCTGGACCGCCGAGGGCGACGGGACGGATTACTATCTGGCACCCTATTCACCATAGGAGAAGAGTCATGAGACAGCATCTGTTTCGAATACCTGGGATCCTGATGGTCATGTTCCTGCTGGCAGCCTGCGTCCCGGGGGATGCGAACGAACCGGCCGTGGCCGATTCGGAACCCGGCGGCGGTGCGGGCACTCCTGCCCCCACCCTGCCCCTGCCGACCGCGGACACCGGCGGACAGGCGGTCGACCCGGAGTGCAACATCCTCTGGTCGCGGCTGCGGGTCGGGATGAGCGCGTATGTCACCTACGGCGACCGTGCCAACCGCGTCCGCTCCGAGCCGTCCAAAGGCACAGGCGAGATCATCGCTTACATCTACCCCGGGACGGTGGTCGAGGTGCTGGAAGGCCCGGTCTGCGCCGACAACCTGGTCTACTGGCGGGTGGCGCATTCGTCCCTCCCCGGCGGCTCCGGCTGGACGGCGGAGGGCAACGGCGTCTGGAAGCGCTGGCTGAACCCATCCAACTGCGCCAGCGACGTCACCGGCATCTACCGTCATCATGCCGCCTTTACCCGCCCTGAAGTGCGCGGCCTGCGCGTCTACGACCAGTCCGGTTCGGATGGGGTTATGATCGGCTCACTGGATGGGGATGTGCCGCTGCAGGTCATCGGCGGCCCCTACTGCACCGACAACACCGCCGACAAGCTGGTCTACTGGCAGGTGGCGGGCGAGACCATCCCCGGCGGCACCGGCTGGGTGTCCGAATACGGCACCGAGGACGGCCAGTTCTACCGCTACCTGGCCCACAATCCAACCTTCGACCCGACCGCCTTCCCGCTGCCGCCCTCGCTGGCCAGCCTCACCCCGGCGCCGGCGACCTCGTCCGGTTTCCCGCTTTCCGAACTGGCACTGCTCGGGCGGATCGCCTACATCCACGAAGGCGGCATCTGGCTGGTGGATGCAGACGGCAGCGATGCGCGGCAGCTGCTAGGCCCGGTTGCCGGGCTGGGTGAACCGAACTGGCTGGCATGGTCCCGGGATGGCGCCTGGCTGGTCAGCACGGTCGACATGCGCATGTTCGTCATCGCGACCGAAGACGGGCAGGCGTCCGAACCGCGTCCGGGAGATGCGTTCTTTGCCATGCCGGCCTTCTCCCCGGACGGGTCGCAGATCGCCTACGCCCAGGGCGGCTTCGGGGATATCTTCGTGGTGGGCCGCGACGGCTCGAACACGCACAAGATCAATTCGGATGCCACCCAGGCCTGCACGCATCCCGTCTGGTCGCCGTACGGTCGCTACGTGGCCTACGTCTGCTACGACAGCAGTTCGCACCTGTACATCTCCGACTCGACCAGCGGGACGGCAGGCGTGCTAAGCGCCATGGGCCAGGACCTGGCCTGGTCGCCGGATGGGAATTGGATCGCCTTCAACGACTACGAAGAAGGGCTCTCGATCCTGAAATCCGACGGCAGCAGCTCGCGCCTGCTGATCCCCGAACCGGTCGACTCTTTCGCCTGGTCCCCGGACAGCAGCACGATCGCCATCACCGACAGCGACCAGGTCTACCTGGTGACGATTGCCGACAGCCAGGTGCGGAACCTGAGCGGGCATGTCGTCACGGCGCCTTACAACTGGGTGCGCGGCTCGGTCAGCTGGTCTCCGGATGGAGGCTATGTCGTCTACGCTTTCCAGTCCTACCTGTTCGATGAGGGCTACTGGCGCATCTCGCCCGTTTTCATCAGCCAGGTGGAAAGCGGCGCCCGGCAGCAGCTCGTGGACCAGGGCACGCTGCCGCTCTGGTCGCCGGTGCGCACCAGCCTGATCGTGCAGCACCCGGACTGCACGTCGAATTGGACGCGCCTGGAAGCAGGCGGCGTGGCGCGCCTGCTGGGCGAACCCGGCGATCCGCCCAACCGGGTCCGTTCGGGGCCGAGCACGGCGGACGAGAACCTCTTCCAGATCTATCCGGGCGCGGTCCTGGACCTGATCGAGGGACCGGTCTGCTCCAACGGCCTGGTCTTCTGGAAGATCGAGGTGATGATCGACGGTCAGATCCAGACCGGCTGGACCGCCGAGGGCGACGGGAACGAATACTGGCTGGAACCGTACACACCGTAGGCACGCCGTGATAAAATCGCCGTTGCCGTAAAGATTCAGGAGTTGATCGGAATGACAAGGACCCTGTAGAAAACCAACGCTTCTTGGGCAACTCAACCCGCTGGTTTTGCGTTTAACCTGGCCGGGGGCGTCTGCCCCCGGTTTTGATTTCCGCGAAGCGCCCTTTAGGGCACAGGATCCATCATGCTCTCTGTACATCACCTGACCAAGTTCTACGGCCTCCAGACCGTATTCCAAGACATCAGTTTCTCCCTTTCCGCCGGCGAGCGGACCGGATGCATCGGCCCGAACGGCTGCGGCAAGACCACCCTGCTGCGCATCCTGGCCGGCCGGGAACAGCCCGATTCCGGCACGGTGACCTTCACCCGCCCCGGCCTGCGCCTGGGTTACCTGGCACAGGGCTGCGAGCTGGACCCGCAGCTGACCCTGAAGCAGGCCCTCTCCCCGGGGCATGACCCGGAAGCCGACCTCGCCCGCCTGGCCGCTGCGCTGGCCGATGCTCCATCCGACCCTGCCCTGCAAAGCGCATACGACGACGTCCTGGCCCGCTATTCGGCCCGGGACCATCGTCCCGAAGAGACGCTGGCTTCGCTGGGTCTGGACGGGATCGACCCGCAGGCGGCCCTCGGCACCCTGAGCGGCGGCCAGAAGACGCGCCTGATGCTGGCCCGCCTGCTGCTCGACTCTCCGCAGCTGCTGCTGCTCGACGAACCGACCAACCACCTGGACATCGCCATGCTCGAATGGCTGGAAGCCTGGCTGGGCCGCTTCGCCGGCGCGGCGCTGATCGTTTCGCACGACCGGACCTTCCTGGACAATACCGTCACGCGCATCCTTGAAATGGACCCGCAGCGGCAAGGCCTGCACGAGTACGCCGGCAATTACAGCGCTTACTTCGAACAGCGGCAGGCCGAGATCGCCCAGCAGTGGGCCACCTTCCACGACCAGCAGGCCGAGATCCGGCGCATGCAGGCCGACATCGCCCGCACCAGGCAGCAGGCGGCGCATACCGAACGCATGGCCAGTTCGATCCGCATCGGCGGCGGGGAATACAAGGCCAAGGGCTACAAATCCTACCAGCAGGGCATCGCCAAGAAGGTCGCCAAAAAGGCCAAAGCGCGTGAGAAACGCCTGGAACGCTACATCGAATCGGACTCCCTGGTCGAACGGCCGCGCGAGTCCTGGCAGATCAAGCTCGCCTTCCAGGAACCCGGCCACCAGAGCCGCGACGTGCTGGTCACACACGACCTGGCCGTCGGCTACCCCGGCTGCCCGCCCTTGCTGTGCGGATTGAACCTGCACCTGCGCGCCGGGCAGCGCGTGGCGCTCACCGGCCCGAACGGCTGCGGCAAGACCAGCCTGCTGCGCACCCTGACCGGGCAGCTCGCCCCGCTCGGCGGCACGCTGCGCATCGGGGCCTCCTTCCAGTCCGGCTACATGGCCCAGGAGCAGGAGAACCTGGACCCGGCCCGTTCCCCGCTCGATCTGATCCAGGCTGCCGGCATGACCGATACGACCCAGGCGCGCAGCTTCCTGCATGCCTTCCTGTTCGGCGGCGACGCCCCGCTGCGTCCGTGCGGCGAAATGAGCTACGGCGAACGCACCCGGCTGGAGCTGGCCCTGCTGATCGCGCGGGGCTGCAGCTTCCTGATCCTGGACGAGCCGATCAACCACCTGGACATCCCCTCGCGGGCGCGCTTCGAGCAGTCGCTGGCGAAATACACCGGCAGCGTGCTGGCGGTGGTGCACGACCGCTACTTCATCGACGCCTTCGCCACGGCGGTCTGGACCGTCGCGGACGGGCGGATCAAAACATGATCCTCCCCGAGATCCGCTCCCTGCTCAAAACCCTGGTTGACTCCGCCCAAACGGTCCTCGGCCGGAACCTGGCCGGCCTGTACCTGCACGGCTCGCTGGCCAGCGGGGACTTCAACCTGCGGACCAGCGACATCGACTTCGCCGCGGTGACAACGCAGGCAGTGTCCGCGGCGGAATTCCGGCAGCTGCAGGAGATGCATGCCCGGCTGTACGCCAGCGGCCTGCCCTGGTCGCAGAAGCTGGAAGGCGCCTACCTGCCGCCGGAGGTCCTGCGCCGCCACGACCCGGCGCATCCCCCGGTCCCCTGGCTGGGGGTGGACGGACACTTCGCCCTCGAGACCCTGGGCAGCGACTGGATCTTCGAGCGCTGGATGCTGCGCGAACACGGCGTCGTGCTCCACGGGCCGGCGCTGCGGGAGTGGATCGATCCCGTGACCGCGGAGGACCTGAAGGCGGCTGTGCGCGCTTCACTGCGCGAATGGTGGTCGCCGCCCTTCCCGTCCCCGCAACGCTTCGAGAGCGACGAGTATCGGGCGTATGCCGTCCTGACCATGTGCCGCTCGCTGTTCGTGCTGGCCAACGGCCGGCCGGCCTCCAAGCCCGAGGCCGCCCGCTGGGCGCTCATACAGATGGATGAACACTGGCATGATTTGATCCATGAGGCGTTAGTCTGGTCCCCCGGGAAGGCATTCAATTTTATAGACCGCACATTCGAACTAATGGAGTATACCCTGGCAATTAATGAACCGAATCGCCAAACCGATCCACCTGATGAGCAACGTTATTTTCGTTGATATATGAAATTCATTCTGAAATTTTGAGATATCCAACCAAATGATTTTCTGAGGCCGAGTTTCCTTGCTAGGGAAGCAAATCCTCCTGATCCCCGTTCAATATAAAAATCCACGAGCGAATGGCAGTTGCCAAAAACTCTCGTCGAGAGTCTCCGATAATATCCATTCGTCGGATATGCTATGGCATGTTTGGCAAAATCGATATACTTTTCATACATTCCTTTCCAATAAGGCCGCAGTTCTTTTATTCGGATCGCTCGCAGAAGTACCCAGAATTTAATCCACCAATTCGGGCAATTAGGCCAGAAGAAGTTAACCAGAGGAACTAGAATGTGAGGCTCAGCTGGGAGGTAGAATTTTGCAGGAAAGTAATGCATGGATATGCCGCCGGGTTTTAACACGCGGTGAATTTCGGAAAACACATCCTCTGGATTCTGTACGTGCTCCAGAACGCTTGTACTGAAGACTAGATCGAAGTTATTATCAGGATATGGAAGTCGATACGGATTCATTTGAATTACAGCCAGATGCTCCTTTGGTGTTGCAGAATCTCCATCCCAATTTTTGTGAATATCACAACCGAAAGCATCAAACCCCAGCTTATCCAAATAATCGGCCATCTCTCCCTGCCCGCATCCAAAATCCAGGATACGGCTGTTTTTATTTGGCTGAAGAAGGAATTTATCCGTAATAATAGAAGAAACGAACACACTGTCGCGCTCTGCGATTTCCGCATGAATTCTGCTTCTTATATTCGTTCTTTCTTCAACATTTAATCTATATAAGTTCATCGCCACACCCTTCCCTAGAGATAACCGCTCGATTAATTATAGCGTAACTAATCTGAACTCTGGATCGAATATACTTCAGGTATCCATCATCGCTGAGCATGAATTCATCCAACACACCTTGAAGAGGGCGAATAAACCTTGACCAACTTGTCCAACGCAATCCCCGCCCGGCCCCCTGGGCCGAGGGCGAGAAGATCCCCTGGAACGAACCCGCCTTCAGCCGCCGCATGCTGGGCGAACACCTTTCCCAGGAGCACGACGCCGCCAGCCGCCGCTTTGCCTTGATCGACCGGCACGTCGCCTGGATCCATGAGCAGCTGCTCGGCGGCAGGTCCGCCCGCATCCTCGACCTGGGCTGCGGCCCGGGGTTGTATGCCAGCCGGCTGGCACGCCTCGGTCACCGCTGCACCGGGATCGATTTCTCCCCGGCCTCCGTCGCCCATGCCCGGGAACAGGCGGCCGGGAACGGGCAGCAGATCGAATACCTCGAAGGCGACCTGCGGCGGACGGATTTCGGCCGGGGCTACGGCCTGGTCATGTTCATCTTCGGTGAGTTCAACGTTTTCCGGCCGGCGGAGTCGCGTGACATCCTGCAGCGAGCCTTTGCATCCCTCGAGCCCGGCGGACTGCTGCTGCTCGAACCGCATACCTTCGAGGCCGTCCGGCGCAACGGGAACGGCGGGACATCCTGGTACAGTTCCCCGTCCGGATTGTTCTCCGAACGGCCGCATCTCTGCCTGAATGAGTTCCTCTGGGACGAGGCGACGCGCACCGCTACCGAACGCTATTACGTCCTGGATGGCGCCAGCGGGCAGGTGACCCCCTATGCCGCGAGCATGCAGGCCTACACGGACGAGGAATACCGCGGCCTGCTCGAGGAAACCGGTTTCCGGGAGGTTGCCTTTCACCCCTCCCTGCAGGGCATCCCGGACGAACAGAGCGAGATCCTGCAGGCGATCACGGCCTGCCGCATGCCATAACTCGATCCCCGGCAAAGATGGACTTCCAAGCCAACCGGCATCCGTGGATGCCGGTTGGCCTATTATACTAATACCCTTGACATACTGTATGATATACAGTATACTGTGGGCATAGGTGAGCTATGACCAAACAGGAAATGCTCGAGAACACCACCCTTGAACTGCGCCGCGGCGTGATCGTCCTGGCCGTGCTCAGCCAGCTGGACGAAGCGCAATACGGCTACTCCCTGATCAAGCGCCTGGCGGATGCCGGCCTGGAGATCGACCAGGGGACGCTTTACCCCCTGCTCCGCCGGTTGGAATCCCAGGAGCTGCTGACCTCGGACTGGCGCATCGAAGGCGAGCGCCCGCGGCGCTACTATGTCCTCAGCCAGGAAGGGCGGGCCCTCCTGCCCCAGCTGAAAAACGAATGGAAAAGCATCGTATCCATGCTGGATCGCATGCTGTCATAAACAAATAAGGAGATCAACATGAAACTCATCGACACGTACGTATCCGAAGTCGGCCGCCGGCTGCCCAGGAAGAACCGGACCGACATCGAGGCGGAACTCCGCTCGACGCTCGAGGACAGCCTCGAGGAGCGCGGCAGGAAGACCGGCAAACCGGTCGACGACGAACTGGCGGTCGAGGTCCTGAGGGAGTACGGCGCGCCTGAAAAAGTGGCCGCCTCCTACCAGGGCGAGCGCTACCTGATCGGCCCGCGGCTCTACCCGACCTTCGAACTGGTCCTGAAGATCGTCGCCTCGGTGCTCGGCACCCTGGCCGTGATCGGCATGGCGGTCCAGCTGGTCCATTCCGGCGCGACCCTCCTGAATTTCGCCAATGGCATCGCCGGGGTACTCTCGGCTTTCGTCACCGCCCTAGGCAACGTCGTCCTGATCTTCGCCATCATCGAATGGACGCTGCGCACGCAGGGCAAGACCATCCAGGCGGAAACCGGGGAGAAAACCTGGGATCCGCGCTCGCTGGAGAAGATCACGCCTTCCAACCAGGTCAAGCTGGGAGAAGGCATCACCGAGATCGTCATGGATGCGATTGCCATCGTGGTCTTCAACTTCTATCCGCAGATCATTGGCTTCACGTACAGCCTGAACAATGTTTTCGAGACCGGCAACTGGTCGGGCCTGCCCTTCTTCCCGCTCTTCACCGGCCTGTTCTTCAGCCGCTTCGTCCCCTGGCTGACCCTGGTCTGGGGCCTGGACATCCTCGGGCACATCCTCGTCCTGCGCATGGGCAAGTGGACCGTGGGCACCCGGCTGTTCAACATCGCCGTGCGGGCCGGTTCGATCGCCGTCGGTGCCGTCATGCTGGCCACCCCCGGCCTGGTCAACATCACCGTGGAGGCGATCACGGCTGCCGGTACGCTGGATGCCGGAACGGCGGAACTGCTGGCCGGCATGGCCCGCCAGGGCTTCGCCTCCGTACTGGTCATCGTCATGGCCGTCGAAGCGCTCGAGATCGGCAAACACATTTACCGGCTGGTAACCGACCGGAAATGACCCGGGGCGGACTTTCCTCCCCCACAACAATCCGCCCTCCCGGAAATGGGAGGGCGGATGTCATTCAATACAGGATCGTTCACGGATGGAAGAACTCGCCCAGCGGCGGGGCCATGTTCTCGGGGATGTTTGCCCCCCAGGCGCCGCCGTCGATCACGCGCCCGTTCGCCTCCCCGTCCTCGCCGACGCCGAAGAAGATCGGGATGACCGGGACCTCGTAACCGGTGCCGGAGATCCCCCAGCCCCATTCGTCCACGTCCACCGAGATCAGGTAGACCCCGTCGAAGGCGGCCAGCATCAACTCGTTTTGCGCGTCCAAACTGGACGCGATCGCCTCGCAGGCCGGTCACCAGTTGGCGGTGAATTCGATGTAGGGCACCTGTCCGAGGTGGCTGGCTTCTTCCATGTGCCTCCGCACCTGGGTCAGGAAATCCCCGCCCGACCGCTCAAGCGACAGGCGCGTCATGCCGGTCAGCTCGCCGGACGGAACGGCCGGCTGGACCGGATTGCCGCGCGTCGGCGTGGCCGGGAGGCGCGTCTTGGTCGGCAGGCTGGAGGGGGAGGCAGTCAGCCCGCAGGCCAGGGTCAGGAACATGACAGTCAGGGCGATCATGATCTTCTTCATTGTTTTCTCCTAGGGGATATCGGCTCCGGGCACGCGCAGCGCGACCAGCTTCCCGAGCACCGGCGGACAGCACTGCCCGTCCGTACAGGCCATGTAGGTGACAGACACCTGCTCGTCGAACCAGCCGCCGCCTTCCGGAAGCTGCACCGGCAGGCGCAGGGTGACCGGTCCTTCCGGGTAGACCAGCAGCCCCGGCGGCTCATCCGCCGGCAACGCGCTGACGGATTCCATCAGCTCCCCGGCCGCCACCAGGCCGGAACCGGGGACCAGCTCGAGCCGGGTCGGCCGGCCCAGGCCGTCCACGCCGCCGGCCGGCAGGTCCTTGCCATACAGGTGATGGCCTGCCTCGGGGGTGAACGTGGCCGCCAGGAAGAACTGGCCGCCGTTCTCCTGCTCCAGCCGGATCTCGACCGTGACCTCGTTCTCCGTAAAGCTGGCGAGGCTCAGCGGATAGGCAAGCCGGCCGCCGCGTACACAGGCTGTCAGTGCCAATGCCAGAAAACCGGCCAGCAGGAAGGGCGTGGAACGCCGCAATGGCTCAGACATCAAAATACAGGCTCATCTCATACGGATGCGGGCGGTTGCGCACGGCAAAGTATTCCTGGTGGCGCTTGTGGTCCACCCACTGCTTGAGCATCTCTTCGCTGAAGACCCCGCCTTCGGTCAGGAAGGCATGGTCGTCTTCCAGGGCATGCAGGGCTTCGTTCAAGGAGGAGGGCAGGGCCTTGATCGTGCTGCGCTGCTCGTCGCTCCAGGCGAAGATGTTCTGGTCGATCGGGCCGAAACCGGCTGCGGTCGGGTCGATCTTGTTGCGGATGCCGTCCAGGCCGGCCATCAGCATACCGGCCAGCATGAGATACACGTTCCCGGTGGCGTCCGGCGGACGGAACTCCATCCGGGCGGTGTCCGGCTGGTTGGCGTATTTGGGGATGCGCACCGCGGCCGAGCGGTTGCCGAGCGAGAAGAAGGCGTTCACGGGCGCCTCGTAACCCGGAACCAGGCGGCGGTAGGAGTTGGTGCTCGGATTGGTCAGCGCCAGCAGGGCGGGTCCATGCTGCAGCAGGCCGCCGATGTACCACAGCGCTTCCTGCGAGAGGCAGCCGTAGCCCTTCGCATCGTAAAAGACGTTCTTCCCTTTTTGGAACAGGTGCTGGTGGAAGTGCATGCCCGAACCGGCCTCGCCATACAGCGGTTTGGGCATGAAGGTCGCTGTCTGGCCGCGGGCATGGGCGGTCATCTTGGTGACGTACTTGATGATCATGGTGGCGTCGCCGGAACGCAGCAGCCCCATCATCGGGGTCTCGATCTCGCACTGCCCGGGACCGCCGACCTCATGATGGTGATATTTGACCGGCACGCCCATCTTCTCGAGATGGCTGACGATCTCGGTGCGCAGTTTGTACAGCGAATCCTTGGGCGGGATGGCGTGGTAACCGCCGTGGGCGGGGATGTAATGCCCGTGACCGCCCTGGGCGCTGTTCCAGTCCGCTTCGGCGGAGGTGATCTCGTAATAGGCCCGGTTGATCCCGTATTCGTAGGAAACCGTGTCGAAGATGTAGAACTCGAACTCCGGCCCCCAGCGGCTCTCGTCGGCGATGCCGGTCGAGCGCATGTACGCTTCGGCGCGGATGGCGATGTTGCGCGGATCGTTCTCGAAAATGGCGTGGGTATCCGCTTCGAGGGTGACGCAGACGAAGGACAGGGTCGGGACGTCCCAGAAGGGATCAAGGAAGCCGGTCGACAGGTCGGGCACGAGCACCATATCCCCGGCTTTGACGGATTTCAGGCCGACCGCCGAACCGTCGAAACCGATCCCGGTATTCATCACATCCGGCTGGAACTGGCTGGCCGGGATGGTCAGGTGGTGCCAGCGTCCCCACAGATCGCAGAACTTGAGATCGATCATCTCGATCTTCTCGTCGATGATGTATTTGCGAGCCTGGTTGAAATTCTGGAACATAAGCCCTCCGCAGCGAATATGTCCCTTTTTAGCACAAAAAGCGGTGTTCCGTAAAGTGTAATCCTTCCATGACCCGCGGTCAGACGTCCTGCGCAATTCGGAAAACCAACCCGGCCGGATTCATGCTATACTGGTTTTTGGTTGCGCTCGAGGTTCCAGTCGAAGGGGTTATGCTGCCGTACTCGTCGTTACGGAGCAGGGGATGAACTGGGAATATTCGCTCTTTGCGGGTTTGCTGCATCTTGCTGCGCTGGTCTCCATCCTGGTGGCCATTCTTGCCCTGCGCCACCGGCACACGTTCGGTGCGCTCAGCCTGGGTCTGCTCTTCCTGGCGATCTCCGAGTGGGCCCTGGCGGTCGGCCTGGAGACCTCCGCGGTCGGTCTCGAGAGCAAAGTCTTCTTCTCCAAGATCGAATACATCGGCTCGCTGGCATCACCGGTCCTGTTCCTGATCTTCTCACTGGAATATACACAACAAAGAACCTGGCTGAACCGCCCGGTCACCTTCCTGTTTTTCGCTTTCCCCCTGCTCATCCTGCTGGCTGCCCTGACCAATGAGCAGCATGGCCTGATCTGGACCGGCTTCAGCTTCCTGCCGGAAGGATCCAACATCCTGGTCTACGAACACGGGCCGGCCTTCTTTGCCATGCTGATCTATGACTACGCCATGCTCCTGGCTGCCGTCGGGGTCCTGCTGCAATCATGGAAACGCTCGCGCAGGCCGTTTCGCCTGCAGACCGGCATCCTGCTGGCCAGCCTGCTCTTCCCCTTCCTGGGTGGATTGATCTACGGCCTGAACATCGGCCCCTTCGCAGGCTACGAGATCACTCCTGTCCTTTTCCTGATCTCAGGGATCCTGATCGCCATTGCCATCCTGAAGCTGCGCCTCTTCAACCTGGTGCCGATCGCCCGGGAGACGCTGGTCGAGAATTTGAGCGATGGCATCCTGGTGCTCGACCCGGACGAACGGATCGTCGACATGAACAAGGCCGCCCGCCGGCTGATCGGGGTGACCGAACTGGAGGCGCTCGGCCGCCCTGCCGAGGTGGTCCTGAAGGCCCACCCGGAGCTGATCCGCCGGCTGCGTCTCAACCAGGCGGTTCGTTCCGAGGTGCGCCTGGAGACTCTGCCGCCGCGCATCCTGGAGCTGAACATTTCCCTGCTGCGCGGCTGGAACCGGAAGGTCGGAGGCCGCCTGGTCACCCTGCGCGATGTGACCGAACGGCGCCAGACCGAACAGGCCCTCTCGCAGAAAAACGAGGAAACCAGCATCGTCAACCAGATCAGCCTGGCGATCTCGGGCGGTCTGGAAATGAATCAGGTGATCAAGACCCTGCACGAGCAGTGCGCTCACGTCGCCGCCATCGATGTCTTTTACGTCGCCCTGTACGATGAGAGCCGCGCCTTGATCAACGTGCCGTTCTACTTCGAGAACGCCGCCTACCATCCGGGGATCATGCGGGACATCCAGGACCATCCGGGTACGATCGGCAACGTCATCCAGACCCGGAAGACGATCTATCTGCGGGACAATGTCAATCCAGTCACGCGTCCCGCCGGCAGCGAACGGAAACCGGGAACGCGCGTCAAGTCCTATGTCGGCATCCCATTGATCGCCCGCAACAGGGTCGTCGGCGTGATGTCCATCCAGAGTTACACCCCGAACGCCTATTCGGAGGACCAGCTGCGCCTGCTCGAGCGCATCGCCGTCTACGCCGCCATCGCCCTGGAGAATGCCCGCCTGTATGCCGAGGTCCAGCGCATGGCGATCGTGGATGAGTTGACGGGGATCTACAATTACCGCGGCCTGCAGGAACTGGGCAACCGGGAATTCGAACGCGCCCGGCGCTTCGAACGGCCCCTGAGCCTGATCTTCTTTGACATCGACGACTTCCGGGAATTCAACAACCGCTACAGCCATTCCACCGGAAACATCGTGCTCAAGAAAGTGGCTGCGATCAGCAAGACGGTTCTCCGCTCGGTGGACATCCTGACCCGATACGGCGGCGATGAGTTCGTCGCCATCCTGCCCGAGACCGATCTGGACAGTGCCGACCTGGTCGCCCGCAGGCTGACCGAGGTGATCTCGCAAAACACCGTCGCAACCCCGCACGGCGACCTGGGGGTGACGATCTCCCTTGGGGTGGCGACGGTGACCGATCGTCTGACAGACTTCAATGACCTGATCGAAGCAGCCAATCTGGGGGAGCAGAAGGCAAAAAAGGCAAAACAGGACAGGGCAGAAGGATAAAAAAACGTCCGTGAGTTGCCTCCCGGACGTTCAGTCGGATTCCCCGAAAAACAATTCCCACCAGATGCGCCAATTGGGCAGGTTCTCGGATTGCGAGACGATCGCCGGCTCCGGGGTCGGGGTGACATTCCCGGCCGGGAGCACGCTGATCGGGTGCTCGTCGACACGCACCCATTTGCCTTCGTATGCCCACTCTTCGACGGCCGAGTCCGAGGAGGAATAAGCCACCTGCGTCATCAGGGCTTCCTGCGTGCGCATGACCATCGTGGATTCGGCCCGCACCGCCTGCAACTGCTCGTCCATGCGGTTCAGGGCTTCCATGCGCCGGTTGAAATCCACCAACAGGGCCACGGCCAGCACCAGTCCGATCACGATCAGGATGTTGCGCCACTTCAACTTCATGGGTCAATCTTACCCTCTCCCCGCCAGTTTGACAAGCAGGCCCTGAAAACAAAAACCCGCTTTCCAGCGGGTCGGCTGAACTTGCAGCCCTTGTGTGCCGAAGGAGGGACTTGAACCCTCACGAGCGTAATGCCCACTAAGCCCTGAACCTAGCGCGTCTGCCAATTCCGCCACTTCGGCGTGCGGGGTGTATTGTATCCGAAACCGAGATTTTGTCAACCTTGCCAGAAAAATCTCTGCCGGTTACATGCTGATGTATTCGCGCAGGTTGTGCTCGACAGCGTAGGCAGCCGCTTCGGCCCGGTTGTTGACGCCCAGCTTGGAGAGGATGCTGGAAACGTAGTTGCGCACCGTGCCTTCGCCCAGGAAGAGCGCCTTGGCGATCTCGCGGTTGGTCTTGCCTTCCGAAACGAGCAGCAGCACGTGCTTCTCCTGCTGGCTGAGATGGGCGAAGGCGGATGCCTCCTCCTCCTTGACCGCCCTGCGCACCTCCTGGAAGACACGCTGCGTGACGGCGGGGTCGAGCAGTGCCTCGCCGCGGCCCACGGCCTCCAGGGCACGCACCAGGGCATCCCCGTCGATCTGCTTCAGGATGTAGCCCGAAGCGCCGGCGCGGATGGCTGAGAAGAGCATTTCGTCCTCGGCGTAGGAGGTCAGCATGATCACGCGTGTGTCGGGGAAACGGCTGGTGATCTCCTCGCAGGCTTCGATGCCGGAGATGCCCGGCAGGCGGATGTCCATCACGACCACATCCGGATGATGATTGGATACCATTTCGAGCGCTTCGCGCGCCGAAGACGCCTCGCCGATGATGTCAAAGTGCGGGTGCCGTTCGAGCAGCGACTTCAGGCCCAGGCGGACGACCTCATGATCATCTACCAGTAAAATGCGTTGTTTGGCCATACGGGATCTTGCCTCCAGCAAGAGTATATTCGAGAGTCAATTGTATGACAAGGATGCCGGTCCGGTGGCTTATTCCCTGCCAGTGTACTTGATCGCGCTGAAAAGATTGAGCTTGTCCAGCCTGTGGCTGGCCAGGATCTGCCGGACCGTGCCGGTCATGCCGCGTACCACCAGGCTGTCGGTACGCGCCCCGTCCCCGGTGTACTTGACGCCTGCCAGGAACTCCCCGTCGGTGATCCCGGTGGCAGCGAAAAAAACGTCCTCCGTGGAGACCAGGTCGTCCATGGTCAGGACCCTGTCGAAATCATAGCCCATCTCGCGGCCGCGGCGCAGCTCGTCCTCGTTGCGGGCATACAGCTTGCCCTGGATCTCGCCGCCCATCGCCCGCAGGGCGCAGGCCGAAATGACCCCCTCCGGGGTGCCGCCGATGCCGAACAGCGCATCGATACCCGAATCGTGCCAGGAGGTCATCAGGGCTCCGGCGACATCTCCGTCCGGGATCAGGCGGATGCGGGCTCCCGCATCGCGCACATCCGCGATCAGCCTTTCGTGACGGGGGCGGTCCAGGATAATGATGGTCAGATCTTCCAGCGCTTTGCCGTTGGCCCGCGCGATCGCCTTGAGATTGTGCTTGACGGGCGCCTCGATCTCCACGTGGCCCCGGGCCTGGGGACCGACCGCGATTTTATTCATATAGAGGAATGGGCCCGGATCGAACATCGTCCCGCGCGGCGCCAGGGCGACGATCGAGATCGCGTTCCAGGTGCCGTTGGCCAGCGGCCGGGTCCCGTCGATCGGGTCCACGGCAATATCCATCTCCGGCCCCTGTCCGTTACCGACCCGTTCGCCGTTGAAGAGCATGGGGGCGTTGTCCTTCTCCCCCTCCCCGATGACAATGATCGCGTTCATATTGATGGAATTCAAGACCAGGCGCATCGCTTCCACAGCCGCATGGTCCGCGGCATTCTTATCCCCCCTACCCATATACCGGGCGGCAGAGAGCGCCGCCGCCTCGGTGACACGCACCAATTCAAGAGCCATATTGCGTGTCGGCTCAGAAACCATACCCACCTCCTGGATTACGCGTTCAGAGAAAGCCAGCGGATGAGGTAATAGCCCAGGACAGCAGCCCACAACCAGGAATCGATCCGATCGAATACCCCGCCGTGCCCGGGGATGATCTGGCTGGAATCCTTGACGCCGGCCTGCCGTTTGAACATCGACTCGCCCAGATCCCCCAGGGCGGGCAGTGTGGACAGGACGATGCCAAACAGCAGCGCCTGCCAGAATGTCACGACCGGGCCGCCAAAGTGCTGATACAGGCTGACCAGCCCGGGTGCGGCAAGCGTGCCGAGAATGGCGCCGGCCCAGAATCCTTCCCAGGTCTTCTTGGGACTCAAGCGTGGCGAGAACTGGGTCCTGCCAAAGGCGCGCCCGATCAGGTATGCGCCGCTGTCGGCAACCCAGGTGACCGGCAGGACGATGAACATCCACCACATGCCTTCCGGCAGCTCCCGCAGGTCGACCAGGTAGGCGCCGATCCAGCCCAGGTAGGCCAGGCCGGTGACGGTGACCGTGAAGTCGGAGGCGGCCGAGTCCCGGCCCCTTTCATAATCGACCAGGTGCCAGACCATGGCGGCCAGGACCAGGAAAACCGCGACCGCCACTGCCGCCTGCGGGAATTTGGCGCGCACCAGCAGGAGAACAACAACGCCTCCTACCAGGATGGGGAAAGAGGCGTTGAGATCCACCAGTCTGAACATGCGGCCAAATTCCCAGGCAGCCACGCCCAGGATCAGGGCGATGATTAACGCGAAGGGCACGCCTCCCATGATGATGGCCGGGAGCCCAATGGAGAGCATAATGATGATGGCCAGGAGGCGCTTACCCAGCATGGTACGATTTGTCCCCAACCTCGTTCGAGAGGCCTCCGTACCGGCGGTCCCGGCGGGAAAATGTATCCAGGGCCTTGCGGAATTCTTCCTTGTCGAAATCCGGCCAATAGGTTTTGGTCACGTACCATTCCGAGTACGCCGCCTGCCAGATCAGGAAATTGGAGATGCGCAGTTCCCCAGATGTGCGGATGATCAGGTCCGGGTCGGGCGTGCCGGCGGTGAACAGATAGCGGGTGACCACATCCGCGTCGATCTCCTCCGCCTGGAGGCCGTCCCGGATCATCTTCTGGATCGCGCAGATGATCTCGTCCCTGCCTCCGTAATTGAAGGCGACATTGAGGACCAGGCGCTCGTTCTTGCTGGTCAACTCGACCGCGTTCAGGACCTTCTTCTGCAGTTTCGGGTCCAGGCGTTCCAGGCGGCCGATATGGCGCAACTGAACGCCCTGTTTGTGCAACTCGGCCAGTTCCCGGTCGATCACATCCTCCACGATGTGCATCAATCCGTCGACTTCCTCGGCGGGCCGGCCCCAGTTCTCGGTCGAGAAGGCGTAGATGGTCAGATATTTCACGCCGAACTCCACGCAGGCAGTGATGATCCGGCGCAGGTTCTCGGTACCGGCACGATGCCCGGCCAGACGGGGAAGGCCGCGCGCCAGAGCCCAGCGTCCGTTGCCATCCATGATGATGGCCACGTGCGTCGGCACCGGTGCCGGGGAAGTTTTCCTGGATTCGGTCATATGCTCATGGAACTGCCCAGGTGCATGCGCCTAGACCTCCATGATCTCCTGTTCTTTCTTCTCGCCGTGCTTGTTGATCTCTTCGATCATCTTGTCGGTCAGCTTTTGCAATTCCGCCTCGCCGCGTTCGAGATCGTCCTCGGAGATCAATTTCTCCTTTTCGAAATCGCGCATGTCGTTGTGCACATCCCGGCGGACGTTGCGGACCGCGATGCGGCTCTCTTCCAGGCGTCCGTGGACCACTTTGACCAGTTCGCGGCGGCGGTCCTCGGTCAGGACGGGCAGGTTCAGGCGGATCTGTTTGCCGTCGTTGTTCGGGGTCAGGCCCAGGTCGGATGCCAGGATGCCGCGCTCGATGTTCTTGATGGACGAAGGGTCGAAGGGTTTGATCAGGAGGCTGCGCGGTTCCGGAACTGAGATCGAAGCGAGCTGCATCAACGGGGTCGGGTTTCCGTAGTACTCGACCGGGAGTCTTTCCACCAAAGCCGGCGTGGCCCGCCCGGTGCGAATTCCAGACAGGTCGTTGTTGAGAGTCTGGATGGCGGCGTGCATTCTCGTCTCAGCTTCTTTCAGCATGTCCTTAATCATGTCGGCCTCCGGGAATGATGATCAACGGCTTAAGGATACCCTAAAATCGGGAAAAATGCCACTGATGCGATTCAATCAAGACAGGCGGGGTGAATATAGTCCACCGCGCCTGTCAAAACATGGCAAATGCTCTCGGGTCAGTCTTTTCCGGCCGGGGTGCCGGTCACAAGCGTCCCGACCTTTTTCCCGCGCAGGGCATGTTCCAGGGCCTGGGGATCCCACAGATTGACCACCAGGATGGGCAGATGGTTGTCCATGCAAAGGGAGATGGCCGTGCTATCCATGACCTCCAGCCGGCGGTTCAGGACGTCGATGTAGGAAAGTTGATCGAACTTCCTGGCCCCGGGGACCTTCTTGGGGTCGGCATCGTAAACGCCATCCACCTTGGTGGCTTTGATCAACACGTCCGCATCGATCTCGACCGCCCGCAGCGCGGCAGCCGTGTCGGTGGAGAAGAACGGGTTTCCCGTCCCGGCGCCGAAGATGACCACCCGCCCCTTTTCGAGGTGGCGGATCGCCCGGCGGCGGATGTAGGGTTCCGCCACCGCCCGCATCTCGATCGCAGACTGGACCCGGGTCAGCACACCGGTCCGTTCGAAGGCATCCATCAACGCCATGGCGTTCATCACAGTCGCCAGCATGCCCATGTAGTCTGCGGTCGCCTGGTCCATCCCCCGATCCAGGCCCTGTTTGCCGCGCCACAGGTTGCCGGCGCCGATGACGATGGCAACCTCGACGCCCATCTTGCACACAGCTTTGACCCGTTCGGCGATCGCCTCGGCCTGCTCGGGATCGATGCCGTAGCCGTTCGCTCCGGCGATCGACTCGCCACTTAGCTTTAAGAGAATGCGTTTGAACTGCAGTTCGGCCATACCCACTCCTGTTGTTTGTTCGGTTAACTATACCTTCTTTTTTACTCGCTTCAAGGGCAAAAAAAGACCAACCCGAAGGTTGGCCTTTTCATTGGATACTAACCGGATACCTCACCCAGCTCCCAGCGGACGAACCGCCGGATGACGATGTTCTCGCCGATCGCCGCGATCTGCTGCAGGAGCAGCTTCTCGACGGTGACCTCGGCATCGCGGATGTAGGCCTGGCGCAGCAGGACGACCTCGTCCTTGTATTTTTCCAGGCGGCCCTGGGCGATCTTGTCGAGCATGGCTTCGGGCTTGCCCTCTTCACGGGCGCGCGCCCTGGCGATCTCGTTCTCGTGTTCGAGCACCTCGGCGGGGATGTCGGCTTCCTTGACGTAGCGCGGCGAGGCGGCAGCCACCTGCAGGGCGATCTCATGAGCGAAGGTGCGGAATTGCTCGGAGCGGGCGACAAAGTCGGTTTCGCAGTTGACTTCCACCATCACCCCCACGCGGCCGTTGCCGTGGGAGTACAGTTCGACCGTGCCATTGGATGCCTGGCGCTCGGCGCGCTTGGCAGCGGTGGCCATGCCTTTCTCGCGCAGCCAGTCGACGGCCTTCTGGTAATCGCCGCCGGCAGCCTCAAGCGCCTTCCGGCAATCCAGCATGGGTGCCTTGGTCGCTTCGCGTAATTCCTTGATCATTGCAGTCGTAATTTCCATTCAATGCCTCTCAGTCGTTATTTCACTTCGGTGTCAGCGGGAGCTGCATCCGTACCGGTCGCGGGTTCCTCATGGGTCAACTTGGCCAGGGTCGAATTGCCCAGCAGTTCGTCGTCGCCAAGTTCCACCTCGGTATCCATCGTGCGGACCGGCTGGCGGCTGGCGTCCGGAGTGGTTTCGGCCTTGGCTTCGGCTTCAGCTTCGATCTCGTCATCCTTGCGCATCGCCTTGCCTTCCAGGACCGCGTCCGCCATCTTGGCTACAAGCAGCTTGATCGCCCGGATGGCATCGTCGTTCGACGGAATGACGTAATCGACAGAGGTCGGATCGCAGTTGGTGTCGACCAGAGCCACGACCGGGATGCCGAGCAGGTTGGCTTCATGGACCGCGGCATATTCACGGCTGACGTCCACCACGAAGATCAGGTTCGGGGCATGGGTCATCGAGCGAACACCGGAGAGGCGGATGTTCAGACGGTTGATCTCGCGCTGGATGAGCAGGCCTTCCTTCTTGGTGAGGCGCTCGATCTCACCCGTGGCGAAGAGCTTCTCCATCCGGTCCAGTTCCTGGATGCGCTGATGCATCGTGTTCCAGTTGGTCAGCATGCCGCCCAGCCAGCGCTCGGTCACGTAAGGCATGCCGGCGCGCGTGGCCTCATCGCGGACCGTTTCCTGAGCCTGGCGCTTGGTGCCAACGAACAGGACGACGCCGCCGCCCGCGACGGTATCGCGGATCACGTTGTAGGCGATGTTGATGGATTTGACCGTCTGCTGCAGGTCAATGATGTGGATGCCATTGCGTTCGGTGAAGATGTACTGTTTCATCCCCGGATTCCACTTGTTGGTCCGGTGGCCGAAATGGACGCCGCTCTCAAGCAGCGCCTTCATTGATACTACTGCCATAGTTTCTCCTTTAGGTTTCCGTTCTCCTTCACCGGATCGGTGCGGAACGGAGTGAGTTTAGCGGGTTCAAAATCCCGCTCAGGGACGCTTCATGCCCGTCCCGGGCAAGCTGTGCTCCATTACGGGAGCGGCGGGATTATACCACAAATGATCCGGCCCTGGTCGCTGTGTTATAATCTTCGACCACATTGTGGAGAAAACCATGTTGAAGATCTCGATCACCTACTGCGCTGTCTGACACTACACCGACCGGGCCGTGAGCCTGGTGACCGAACTGCTCGGGCGCTTCGAACCCGAGATCGAATCTCTGACGCTCGTCCCCTCCGACGGAGGCCGCTTCGAGATCGTCGTCAACGATAAACTGGTCTATTCGAAACTGCAGACCGGGCGGCACATCGAGGCTGCGGATGCGGTCGGTCTGGTGGAGAAGGAACTCCATCCTTGATTGGAATGAAGAGGTAATTATGGGAAAGAAAGGCCGCGTTTTTTCGGGCATCCGCCCCACCGGGCGGGCCCACCTGGGCAACTACCTGGGCGCATTCAAGAACTACGTCGCCCTGCAGGACGACTATGAGTGCGTCTACTGCATCGTGGACCTGCACGCCCTGACCACCGTCGAGGACACGCTCAACCTGAAGCAGAACACCTACGACCTGGCCCTCGACCTGCTGGCGGTCGGCATCCGCCCCGAGGAAACGATCCTCTTCGTCCAGAGCCATGTCCCGCAGGTGACCGAGCTGCACACCGTCCTGTCGATGGTCACACCGATCGGCAAGCTGACCGACCTGCCGACGTTCAAAGAAAAGGTGCGCCAGAATCCGAACAACGTCAATTACGGTCTGGTGGGTTACCCGGTGCTGATGACCGCGGACATCGTGCTCTACAAATCGGACCTGGTGCCGGTCGGCATCGATCAGGCACCGCACCTGGAGTTCGCCCGCGAGACCGTCCGCTCCTTCAATTACCGCTACAACACCAACGTCCTGATCGAGCCGCAGATGAAGAGCGCCGAAGTCCCCAAGGTGCTCGGCATCGACGGCAAGGAAAAGATGGGTAAAAGCCTGAACAACCACATCGAGCTGGCCCTGACGCCGGAGGAGACGCGCCAGCGCGTCATGCAGATGGTGACCGATCCGCAGCGCATCAAGCGCACCGATCCCGGCAACCCGGACGTGTGCAACGTCTTCACCCTGCACAGGGTCTTCACCCCGCGGGAAGAGGTGGAGAGCATCAACCTCGAATGCCGCAGGGCAGGCATCGGCTGCGTGGACTGCAAGAAGCGTTTCGCCGAGAGCCTGAACCACGGTCTGGAGCCTTTCCGCGCCAAGCGCGCAGAGATCGCCGCCCAGGCGGACCGGGTCCCATCCGTCCTGGAGGACGGCGCCAAACGCGCCCGGGCGCTTGCCGAAAAGACGATGGAAGAGGTCCGTGCTGCCATCCAGCTGCCGTAAACAACGCAGATCATTTCCCATCACCCCGCTCCCTGCGGGGTGATGCCGGTCAAGGAGAACTATGCGCGCGCTCGTTCAGCGGGTGAGATCAGGCCGGGTCAGCGTGGAAGGCCGTTGTGTGGCGGAGATCGGTCCCGGGCTGGTGGTCCTGCTCGGCATCGGGCAGGAGGATGGCGCCGAACAGGCCGACTTCCTGGCCGAAAAAATCGCCCAATTGCGCATCTTCGAGGATGCAGACGGCAAGTTCAATCTCTCCATCCTCGATGTGCACGGCGAGGCGATCGTCGTCTCGCAGTTCACCCTGTACGGGGATACCCGCAAAGGACGGCGGCCATCCTTCACAGATGCCGCCCGGCCGGAGAGTGCCGCCCCGCTGGTGGACCATTTCTGCCAGGCGCTGCGCCGGCAGGGCGTCCCCACCCAGACGGGCATCTTTGCCGCCCATATGCTGGTCGAGATCGCCAACGATGGACCGGTGACGATCTGGCTGGAGAAGTAAGCCGGTCCGCTGGAATTGCGACGATTCCACTCCGCTTGACGGGTTAGAATAGTTGTGCTAGTATCACCTCAGAGATCCCTTACGCCCGTTGTTTTGAGGAGGAAAGCATGTCGAAGAAGATCATTCTCTGCCTGGCTGTCGCCCTGGCACTGACCATCGTCCTGTCAGCCTGCAAGATGTCGGCGTCCAATGTGCCGCAGGCGACGGCGACCGTCGCCAGTTCATTGAACACACCCACACCGCCAGGCATGGGCGCCATCCAGTCGGCTGCCACCACCACCTACGTGTTTGGCCAGACGCAGACCGCCATGGTGATCACGCCATTCAATTCCCTGCCTTCCCCCACCCCGACCTTCAACGGGACGACCATTTTCACCGTCGTGCCGCCCGGGACCACGCCGGCGGCCCAGACCCCGGTGATCATCGTTCCCACCGCCACGCCCGGCCGCCCGCTGACCTACACACTGCAGCCGGGCGAGTACCCGTACTGCCTCGCCCGCCGGTTCAATGTGGACCCGGCCGAACTGCTGCAGGCGAACGGCCTGAACGAGGGCGACGTGCTCCAGCCCGGCACCGTGCTGCAGATCCCGCAGACCGGCAACCCCTTCCCCGGGACCCGCTCACTGCACGCCCATCCTGCGCAGTACACGGTCACGCTGAACGATACCATCTACCGCATCGCCTGCTACTACGGGGACGTCGATCCGACCTCGATCGCGGCGGCCAACAACCTGGCCGCACCCTATACGCTGACCACCGGGCGTGTCCTGAACATTCCCTGAAATCGATTGATCCACGGCCACCCAGGCGAAGCACGAACGCCTGGGTGTTTTTTTAGGAGGAAAGATGGCATCTGAAGTGTTGGAATCGAAACCGATCTATGCCGGACGCGTTTTCTCCGTCCGGCAGGACCGCCTGCGCCTGCCGGATGGGCGGGAGAGCCGCCTGGACGTCGTCGACCACTGCGGTTCGGTTGTCATCCTGCCCCTGGACGAAGCCGGGAACTTGATCTTCGTCCGCCAGTACCGCCACCCGGCCGGGGCGGAAATGCTCGAGCTGCCCGCCGGGATGCTCGACGCGGGCGAATCCCCGCTGGAATGCGCCCGGCGCGAGGTCCGCGAGGAGACCGGCCTGGCTGCCGACCGCATGATCCCGCTCGGCAGCTTCTTCCTTGCCCCCGGATATTCCACCGAGCGCATGCATGTCTATCTGGCCAGTGAACTGCGCCCAGACCCGCTGGAGGCGGACAGCGACGAATTCATCCAGCTGGAACGCATTCCCTGGGACCGGGCGCTGCCGATGGCAGAAAGCGGGGAGCTGTGCGATGCGAAATCATTGGCAGCGCTCTTCCTGGCCGGCCCAATGCTGAAAGCCGGTTGAATCCTGCTTGCTTTCGACCGCCTGTGAAATGAAAGCGATCTGTTGATATTATGACAAGTCTCCGCTGATTTTGTGTGTTAAATTACTATTGCTGGTAGAATCCTGGGGATAAACTTGCACCTTGGTGGAAAAGCCCCCCACAGAGATTTCTCTGTTATCCAACGTATCAAGGAGATAGATTTATGGAACGAAAAATGGTGACCATCGATGGCAATGAGGCCAGCGCATCTGTTGCCCACCGGATCAACGAGATTTGTGCGATCTACCCGATCACGCCCTCGTCCAACATGGGTGAATGGGCAGACGATTGGTCGGCGATTAAGCGCAAGAACATCTGGGGAACGGTCCCCCTGGTGATCGAAATGCAGTCGGAAGGCGGCGCCTCCGGCGCCGTCCACGGCGCCCTGCAGACCGGCGCGCTGACGACCACGTTCACGGCCTCCCAGGGCCTGCTGCTGATGATCCCGAACATGTACAAGATCGCCGGTGAACTCACCAGCACGGTCTTCCATGTCACCGCCCGTACCGTTGCGACGCATGCCCTGTCCATCTTCGGCGACCACTCCGACGTGATGGCCTGCCGTCAGACCGGCTGGGCGATGATGCCCTCCGGCTCCGTCCAGGAAGCCCACGACTTCGCCGCCATCGCCCAGGCCGCCTCGCTCGAGGCGCGCGTACCGTTCCTGCACTTCTTCGACGGGTTCCGCACCTCGCACCAGGTCGAGAAGATCGAGCAGCTGACCGACGACGACCTGCATACGATCATCGACGACGATCTGGTCCGCGCCCATCGCTCCCGCTCGCTCTCCCCCGACCGCCCGGTCCTGCGCGGCACCGCCCAGAACCCGGACGTTTTCTTCCAGTCGCGCGAGACGATCAATCCCTTCTATGCCGCCGTCCCGGCCATCGTCCAGAAAGCGATGGATAAGTTCGCCAAGCTGACCGGCCGCCAGTACAAGTTGTTCGACTACATCGGCGCTCCGGATGCCGAACGTGTGATCATCGTCATGGCCTCCGGCGGCGAGACGACGGAAGCCACCGTCCGCTATCTGGTCGCCAAGGGCGAGAAGGTCGGCGTGGTGCGCGTGCGCCTGTACCGCCCCTTCTCGGTGGAACACCTGCTGGCCGCCCTGCCCAAGACGGTCAAAGCGGTTGCCGTTCTGGACCGCACCAAGGAACCGGGCGCCAACGGCGAGCCGCTCTACATGGACGTGACCAGCGGGCTGTACGAGAACGGGCGCCAGGGCATCCAGGTCATCGGCGGCCGGTATGGCCTGTCCTCCAAGGAATTCACCCCGGCCATGGTCAAGCGCATTTTCGATGAATTGACCAAAGCCCAGCCCAAGAACCACTTTGTGATCGGCATCAACGAGGACGTCACCAATTCGAGCCTCGAGTACGATCCGTCCTTCTCGGTCGAGCACCCCGAAACGGTGCGCTGTGTCTTCTTCGGACTGGGTGCGGACGGCACGGTCGGCGCCAACAAGAACTCGATCAAGATCATCGGCGAAGAGACCGAGAACAACGCCCAGGGTTACTTCGTGTACGACTCGAAGAAATCCGGTTCGATGACCATTTCGCATCTGCGCTTCGGCCCCAAGCCGATCCAGGCTCCCTACCTGATCACCCCCAATACGGCCAACTTCGTCGCCTGCCACCAGTTCACCTTCCTGGAACGCTACAACATCACCAAGTACGCCCAGCCGGGTGCGGTCTTCCTGCTCAACAGCATCTTCGGCCCCGAGGAAGTCTGGGGTGAACTGCCGCAGGAAGTGCAGAAGGATATCATCGAGAAGGAGCTCAAGTTCTACACGATCAACGCCTACACCGTCGCCGAGAAGACCGGCATGGGCGGGCGCATCAATACCATCATGCAGACCTGCTTCTTCGCCATCTCCGGCATCCTGCCGCGCGACGCGGCCATCGCCCAGATCAAGAAGGCCATCCAGAAAACCTATGGCAAGCGCGGCGAAGCCGTCGTCCAGAAGAACTACGCTGCCGTGGACCAGACCCTGGCCAACCTGCACCAGGTCAAGGTCCCCGAAAAGGTCAGCAGCAAGACCACCCGCCGCATGCCCGTTCCGGCCGCGGCCCCGGATTTCGTCAAGAACGTGCTCGGTCCGATCATTGCCTTCAACGGCGACAATGTCCCCGTCTCGGCCTTCCCGGTCGACGGCACCTACCCGACCGGCACCACCAAATGGGAGAAGCGCAACATCGCCCTCGAGATCCCGGTCTGGGAATCCGACCTGTGCATCCAGTGCGGCAAGTGCGTCTTCGTCTGCCCGCATGCGGTCATCCGCCACAAGGTCTATGACAACAAACTCCTGGCCAAGGCACCGGAGACCTTCAAGCACATGGACTCCAAGTTCAAGGAATTCCCCGGCATGGCCTACACCGTCCAGGTGGCGCCGGAGGACTGCACCGGCTGCGCCCTGTGCATCGAGGCCTGCCCGGCCAAGGACAAGACCAACCCGTCCCGCAAGGCGATCAACATGGCCCTGCAGCCTGCGCTGCGCGAAGCGGAAGCCGTCAACTGGGAGTTCTTCCTGGACCTGCCGGAAGTCGACCGCACGGCCATCAGCCTGAACACGATCAAGAATTCGCAGCTGCTCGAGCCGCTCTTCGAGTTCTCCGGCGCCTGCTCCGGCTGCGGCGAGACCCCTTACGTGAAACTGATGACCCAGCTCTTCGGCGACCGGGCGATCATCGCCAACGCCACCGGCTGCTCGTCCATCTACGGCGGCAACCTGCCGACCACCCCGTACGCCCCGAACAAGGAAGGCCGCGGCCCGGCCTGGTCGAACTCGCTCTTCGAGGACAACGCCGAGTTCGGTCTTGGCTTCCGGTTGACGCTCGACAAGCAGAACGAATACGCCCGCGACATCCTGCCGACCTTCGCGGCCGAATTCGGCCAGGAACTGGTCGACGGCCTGCTCCAGGCCGATCAGACGACCGACCTGGGCATCAAGCAGCAGCGCGAGCGCGTCGCAGCGCTCAAGCAGAGGCTGGAAAAGTCCAAGAATCCGCAGGCCAAGAACCTGGCAGCCGTGGCGGACGCCCTGGTCAAGAAATCGGTCTGGATCGTCGGCGGCGACGGCTGGGCCTACGACATCGGTTACGGCGGTCTGGACCACGTCCTGTCCACCGGCCGGGACGTCAACATGCTCGTCCTGGACACCGAGGTGTATTCGAACACCGGCGGTCAGGCTTCCAAGTCCACCCCGCGCGGTGCCGTGGCCCGCTTCGCCGCCCAGGGCAAGGGTCTTTCCAAGAAGGACCTCGGCCTGATGGCGATCGCCTACGGCTACGTCTACGTCGCCCGCGTGGCCATGGGCTACAACGACATGCACACGCTCAAGGCCTTCCTGGAAGCCGAGTCCTATCCCGGTCCGTCGATCATCATCGCCTACAGCCACTGCATCGCCCACGGCATCGACATGGCCAAGGGCCTCGAGCAGCAGAAGATGGCCGTCCAGTCGGGCCTGTTCCCGGTCTACCGCTACGACCCGCGTCTGGCTGCGGAAGGCAAGAACCCGCTCCAGATCGACTGCAAGGAACCGAGCATCTCGCCCGAGCAATACATGTACACCGAGACCCGCTTCCGCATGCTGACCCAGAGCGACGAAGCCCGCGCCGAGACGCTCCTCCAGCTGGCCAAGGAAGATGCCAGGAACCGCTGGAGCTTCTACTCACAGCTGGCCGGCATGCACTACGGCGAGACCACCGAGCAGAAATAAGGATCCACTTTGTGAGGGACAGGCTCGGCCTGTCCCTCCCTCTTATTCCCTTCCGAGGAGCTAGCGATGACCGACCTATCCACCACCTATCTTGGACTGAAGTTAAAGAATCCGCTCGTGGCGGGTGCCGCCTACCCCCTTTCCGAGAATGTCGACAAGGCCAAACGTCTGGAGGATGCCGGGATCTCCGCGATCGTGATGTACTCGCTCTTTGAAGAACAGATCGTTCACGAAAGCCTGGAACTGGATCATTATCTGACCTATGGGGCGGAATCCTACGCCGAGGCGACCTCCTACTATCCACAGACCGACCGCTTCAAGCTCAAGGCGGAGACCTATGTGGATGCCGTCGCCAGGATCAAGCAGGCCGTCAGCATCCCGGTGATCGGCAGCCTGAACGGCGTCTCCTCCGGCGGCTGGATCAAGTACGCCCGCGACATGGAGAAGGCCGGGGCGGACGCCCTGGAACTGAACCTGTACTACCTGCCGGTCGATCCGGTCATCACCGGTGGTGAGTTGGAGGACAACTACGTCGAACTGGTCCGGGACGTGTGCAAGAGCGTCAAGATCCCGGTTTCGGTCAAACTCAGCCCGTTCTTCACCGCCATCCCCAACGTGGCCAAACGTTTGGTCGATGCCGGCGCCAGGGGACTGGTGCTGTTCAACCGCTTCTACCAGCCCGATTTCGATCTAGATGAGTTGGCCGTCGTGCCGAACCTGGTCCTGAGCAATTCAAATGAGCTCCGCCTGCCCCTGCGCTGGACGGCGATCCTGTACGGACGGGTCAACGCAGATCTGGCGCTGACCAGCGGCATTCATACCAGCCTGGATGCGATCAAAGCGACCATGGCCGGCGCATCGATCTCGATGCTGGTATCGGAGCTGCTGCAGAAGGGCCTGGGACGCGTCAAGGCGATCCAGGATGAAATGACCCAGTGGATGGTCGAGCATGAATATGAGTCCATCTCCCAAATGAAGGGCAGCTTGAGCCAGCACAATGTCAAGGAACCCGCTGCCTTCGAGCGTGCAAATTATATGAAGGTACTCGGCTCTTTCAAACCCCTACCTTGAGCGCAGTGAACGCGTAGAAATCAAATCAGCCCCTGTGAAGCTTCACAGGGGCTGATTATTTTGCGATGAGTGCAACAGGACTGTTTATTCGATCTGTTCGGGCTCTCCGCCCGTTTTCTTCTGCCGGTAGGTGATCCGGCCGCGAGTCAGATCGTAGGGCGACATCTCCACCTTGACCCGGTCTCCGAGCAGAATGCGGATGTAGTACTTGCGCATCTTGCCGGAGAGATAGGCCAGGACTTCGTGTCCATTATCGAGCCGGACCCGGAACTGCGTCCCGGGCAGGGCTTCGATCACCAGGCCCTCGACCTGAATCTTATCTTCATTCGACATGCAAACTCCTCCAGTCCCGTCCGCCGACTTACTCGACGTCCTTGTACTGACGCCGCTTGTAACGACGCATGGATTTCTTGGCCTCCATCCGGCGTTGTTCGCTCTTGGACACGAACCAGCGCTTCCGGCGGACCGTGCTCAGGACACCGCTCTTGACGACCTTCTTGCGGAACCGTTTGAGCAGGGAATCCTGGGACTCGTTATTACGAAGATTGACCTGTGTCATGTTACTCACCTCCTTCCGATGAAGGAAATAAAGACTCGGCTGATCACAGACGCAGCCGAGGGAGCATTCCAAAAAGCCCGCAGAAATCTTTCCGTGGTCCCTTTTGAACTGTTCGCTGCACACTCCTTGATTGCTGGAATACCAGGTAATGAAAGCAATCAGCTTGGTCTGTGAACGGGCAATATTATACTATAGAAGAAAAGTGCTGGGAGGAGAATTCTCCGAACCCAATCATAATTAAAAGAAAAGTCCCTTTGGCGATGACCTACTCTCCCAGGCAGTTACCCACCAAGTACCATCGGCGCTGACGAGCTTAACTTCCGGGTTCGGGATGGGACCGGGTGTACCCTCGTCGCTCAAATCACCAAAGAGACTTATTCACACAGATGTGCTGAATAGTTACGATCCTATCTGATGAGGAACAGTATCAAGTTCTCCGCACCACGCGAATCAGCCCTCGACCATTAGTACGGTTTAGCTTAACACATTGCTGTGCTTACACACACCGCCTATTAAGCAGGTAGTCTACCTGCGGTCTTACTCCATTAAGGATACAGGGATCTAATCTTAGGGCGAGTTTCCCACTTAGATGCTTTCAGCGGTTATCTCTGCCAGACGTAGCTACCCAGCGATGCCGTTGGCACGACAACTGGCACACCAGAGGTCTGTCCACTCCGGTCCTCTCGTACTAGGAGCAGCTCCCTTCAAATCCCTTACGCCCACAGTGGATAGAGACCGACCTGTCTCACGACGGTCTGAACCCAGCTCGCGTACCGCTTTAACGGGCGAACAGCCCGACCCTTGGGACCTTATCCAGCCCCAGGATGCGAT
>Ga0233425_10000650_pt1 | contig 86997 bp, 88 predicted proteins | sample Watercolumn_Towu_2_FD_181712 | JGI IMG/M metagenome (GOLD analysis project Ga0233425, IMG submission 181712) | Freshwater microbial communities from Lake Towuti, South Sulawesi, Indonesia - Watercolumn_Towuti2014_140_MG | ecosystem: Environmental > Aquatic > Freshwater > Lake | place... | reverse complement strand
GTGGATCGAGGACTACAACTCCCAGGCGCCGCACTCGGCGCTGGGAATGCAGAGCCCGGCCGACTACCGGGCGGCGCAGCTCACGCTAAGCTCCGCGGAGTGAGCAGCGAATTGGGGAGCATTGCACTTGCCCCCTCGCGAGAGATACAAGAAACACGCCACGGAACGCCGCTACTGCTAAGCTCGTGTAGGACTTACCTTTGACGGCCCGGGAAAGCGTTTTCTTCTCTCGCGAAGGGATCGCGGTGTTCTCTATCGAGTGCGTACGCGTGGGACGTTGTCCGTGGTTTGACGCCCTGCGAGGCGCGGAGTAAAAGCGAGGGCATAGCGGTATGGCGGTCCTTCCGAGCGCCTCGTACAGCCTCACGGTCAGGCTCCAGATCACCAACCGCCCCGGCATGCTGGGGCGCGTGGCGAGCGCCATCGGCGACGCGGGCGGCGACATCGGCGCCGTCGACCTCGTCGAGCCCGGACGTGACCGGATCATTCGCGACCTGACGGTCAAGGCGCGCGACAGCGAGCACGGCCAGGAGATCGTCGACCGGCTGCGCAAGCTGCCCGGTGTCCGTGTCGTCAACGTCTCGGATCGCACGTTCCTGCTCCACCTCGGCGGCAAGATCGAGATCCACAGCAAGGTCCCGCTTCGAACCCGTGACGATCTCTCGATGGCCTACACGCCAGGCGTGGCCCGGGTCTGCCTCGCCATCCGCGACGACCGGGAGCGTGCCTTCGCGCTCACCATGAAGCAGAACACCGTGGCCGTCGTGACCGACGGTACTGCGGTGCTCGGGCTCGGCGATATAGGACCTGAGTCCGCCCTGCCTGTGATGGAAGGGAAGGCCATGCTGTTCAAGGAATTCGCCGGGGTGGACGCCTTCCCGGTGTGCCTGGCCACCCGGGACGTGGACAAGATCGTCGAGACCGTGAAGCTGATCGCCCCCGGCTTCGGGGGGGTGAACCTCGAGGACATCGCGGCCCCGCGGTGCTTCGAGATCGAGAAGCGCCTCCGCAAGGAGCTCGACATCCCGGTCTTCCACGACGACCAGCACGGCACCGCCGTGGTCGTCCTCGCGGCGCTGCTCAACGCCCTCCGCATCGTGAAGAAGGACGTCCGCAAGATCCGTGTCGTCGTGACCGGAGTCGGCGCGGCAGGCACGGCGACCATCCGGATCCTCCAGGCGAGCGGCGTGCGCGACATCGTCGGCGTCGACGAGTTCGGCGTGATCCACCGGAAGCGCGCGAAGGGGATGGACTTCAACAAGCGCTCGGTCGCCGAGTCGACGAACCCGCGCAACCTCACCGGCTCGCTCGCGGACGCGGTGAAGGGCAGCGACGTCTTCATCGGCCTCTCGGTGCCCGGCATCCTCACGGTGCGGGACCTGAAGCAGATGGCGCGCGATCCGATCGTCTTCGCGATGGCGAACCCGACGCCCGAGATCCAGCCGGAAGAGGCGGGCAGGCACGCGCGCGTGATGGCGACGGGGCGGTCGGACTACGCGAACCAGATCAACAACGTGCTCTGCTTCCCGGGCTTCTTCCGCGGCCTGCTCGACTCGCGCGCGCGGACGGTGAACGACGAGATGAAGCTCGCCGCCGCGCGCGCGATCGCGGGGTGCGTGAGCCGCGCGGAGCTCAGCGAGGAGTACATCATCCCGAGCGTGTTCAACAAGAGCGTGGCGCCCGCGGTCGCCGGGGAAGTCGCGCGTGCCGCGTACGCGACCGGCGTCGCGCGGCGGCGCCGGCGCCGCCCCGACCTCGCCCCGGGCTCGTGAGCGCGAGCCGCGTCAGCTGGTCCGTCGTCATCCCCGCGTTCAACGAGGCGCGGCGGCTGCCGCCCTATCTCGAGGAGATCATCGCGTACTTCGACGGCCGCGGCGCGCCGTACGAGGTCATCGTCGTCGACGACGGCAGCCGCGACGGGACCGCGGAGCGCGTGCGCGAGACCGCGGGCGCCGCGCCCGTGCGCGTGATCCCGCTGGCCGGCAACGAAGGCAAGGGCGCGGCGGTGCGGCACGGCATGCTCGCCGCCATCGGCGCCTACCGGATGTTCGCGGACGCCGACGGCGCCACGCCGATCTTGGAGCTGAAGCGGCTCGAGGCGGCGCTCGCCGGTGGCGCGGACGTCGCGATCGGCTCGCGCGTGGTCCAGGATCCGAGCGTGTCGGTCGTCGCGCGGCCCCACCGCGTGCTGGCGGGGCGCATGTTCAACGGGGTCGTCGCGCGCCTCGGGCTGCCCGACGTCGGCGACTCCCAGTGCGGCTTCAAGGCGTTCACGGCGCGCGCGGCGGAGACGATCTTCGGCAAGCTGCGCACGCGCGGCTTCGGCTTCGACGTCGAGGTGCTGATGCTCGCGCGCTTCTACGGCTTTCGCGTCGCGGAAGTCGCCGTGAACTGGACGGACAAGCCGGGCAGCAAGGTGGGCGTTCTCAAGACCGGGCCCGGCATGTTCTGGGAGATCATGCGCGCGCGCCTACGGATGGCACGCCGATGATCGTAACGATCGCACGCCCCAGGGGGCGTGGGGGACGCCCGGAGGCCCCCACCGTCAGGGGGCGTGGGGGACGCCCGGAGTCCCCCACCTTCAAATGACGTCCCAGCGCGTGCGCGAGATCGAGCCCTTCCTCGCCGTCGAGATCGCGGAGCGGGCGTTCGAGCTGGAGCGCGCCGGCGTGGACGTCGTGCACCTCGAGTTCGGCGAGCCCGACTTCGAGGCGCCCGCCGTGATCGCCGACGCGGTCATGCGCGCGATCAAGGACGGGCGCACGAAATACACCGGCAGCCTCGGCATCCTGCCGCTGCGCGAAGCGATCGCCGATCACTACGCGGCGGAGTACGGTGTCAGGATCTCGCCCGACCAGGTGCTCGTGACCCCCGGCACGTCACCCGCGATGTTGCTGCTCTTCGGCCACCTGCTGAACCCCGGCGACGAGGTCGTGCTCGGCGATCCGTACTACGCGTGCTACCCGAACTTCATCCGCTACGCGGAAGGGAAGATGGTCACGCTCACGACTGTGGAGCGCGACGGCTTCGTGCTGGAGCCGGATGCCGTGCGCGAGCGGCTGACGGCCCGGACGCGCGCGGTCCTGATCAACTCTCCGGCGAATCCGACCGGCGCGGTCATGAGCGCGGCGGCGATGGCCGGCGTCGCGGAGGCGGCAGGCCGGGGCGGCGCGGTCGTCGTCTCCGACGAGATCTACCACGGGCTCGTGTACGAAGGCCGAGCGCGCTCGATTCTCGAGTTCACCGACCGCGCGTTCGTGCTGAACGGCTTCTCGAAGGCGTTCGCGATGACCGGCTGGCGCCTTGGCTACGTGATCGGCCCGGCGCCGGACATCCGCGCGCTGCAGAAAGTCTTCGGCAACTTCTTCATCTCGACCAACGAGTTCGTGCAGTGGGCGGGCGTCGCGGCGCTGCGCGAGGCGCTCGACGAGACCGCCCGGTTCCGCGCGATCTTCGCGGAGCGGCGCCGCGCGATGGTGGAGGGCGTCCGGCGTATCGGGCTCGGGGTCGGGTTCGAGCCGACCGGAGCGTTCTACGTGCTGGCCAACGCCCGCGCGTACACGCACGACTCGACGGCGTTCGCGCGCACGATGCTCGAGGAGGCGCACGTCGCCGTCACGCCGGGCGCGGCGTTCGGGCCGAACGCGGAAGGCTACCTCCGGTTCTCGTACGCCTCGTCGGTCGCGCGGATCGAGGAAGGATTGCGGCGGATCGAGCGCTTCCTGGCTGCGCGACGGTGACGGCGACCGCGTGCCTCTTCTGCGCGGGCGAGCGGCCCGCGGCGGATCATCGCGTCGCCGACCTCGGCGTGACCACGGCGTACCTGCACGACGACCAGTTCTTTCCAGGCTGGGTTCTGCTGGTCCTCAAGGCTCACGCGACCGAGCTGTTCGAGCTCGACGCCGCCGCGCGCGCGCGCATGATGGACGAGGTCAGCCGCGTCGCGGCCGCGCTCAAGAGCGTGTTCGCGCCCCGGAAGATCAACTACGAGTGCCTCGGCAACCAGGTCCCGCACATCCACTGGCACGTCATCCCGCGCTTGCCCGACGATCCGGCGCCGCGCGACGCGGTGTGGACGGTCGCGCACGCGCCGGTCACGCTCACGTCCGCGCAGCGCGAGGAGCGGATCGCACGACTGCGCGCCGCGCTCGGGGTCTAGTGGATCGCGCGTACACCGCGATCCACATCGAGGAGGACCGGCGCCACTGGTATTTCCTCGGCCGGCTCGCCCTGATCGTCCGGGTCCTGGAGCGCACGTTGCCGCCGGCGCCGTGCCGCATTCTCGAGCTCGGGTGCGGAACGGGAAACGTGTTGCAGGCGCTCGGCCGCTTCGGCGAGGCCGTCGGCGTCGAGCACGATCCGGGGCTGCGCGCGGTCGGGCGCGCCGCGGGCCTCGACATCCGTGCGGGCACGCTGCCGGCCGACGTCCCGGTGCCGGACGGATGGGCGGACGCGGTGCTGCTGCTCGACGTGATCGAGCACCTCGACGACGACGTCGGCGGACTGCGCGCGGCGCGCAACGCCGTGCGGCCCGGCGGCCTCGTGATGGTGACCGTGCCCGCGTACGCGTGGATGTGGAGCGCGCACGACGTCGCCCTCGGCCACCGCCGGCGCTACACCGCGCGCCGGCTGCGCGCGGCGCTGGATGCGGCGGGACTGCGGGTCGAGCGGGTGAGCTACTTCAACACCGTGCTGTTTCCGGCGATCGCCGGTGTCCGCCTGCTCAAGAAGGCGGTCGGCTCGACGGCGCACGATCTCCATCGGCTGCCCGCCGTCGTCAACGCGCTGCTGACGCGGCTGTTCGCGCTCGAGCGTCACGTCGCGCTGTCGCCCGGCCTGCCTTTCGGCACGTCGCTGCTCGCGCTGGCGAGACGATGAAGCGCGAGTGGGCCCTGGTCGTTCTCGCCTTCGCGGCGCTCGCGGCCGTGACGTTCGCGTGGGCGGCGATCGATCGTCATCCGCCGGAGTGGGATCACGCGAATCACCTGGAGCGCGCCGTGCTGTGCGCGCGCGACCTCGCGGCCGGTGACGTCCGCGCGGTGATCGAACGCTCGTCGTTCTATCCGCCGGTCGTTCCGTGCCTCGCGGGCGCGCTGTCGCGCGTGCTGCCGTCGGACCTCGCCGCCGCGCACGTCGTACTGCTCGCGTTCCTCGCGCTCGGCATGGCGATGGTCTACCTGATCGGACGCGAGCGCGTCGGCGGCGGTGCGGGCGTGATCGCGGCGCTGCTCTTCGGCAGCGCGCCGTTCGTCGTGTTCAATGCGCTCCGCTTCCAGCTCGATCTGCCGCTGGCCTCCACGGTGGCGCTCGGGGTGTGGCTGACCCTGCGCACCGAGGGCTTCGCGCGCCGGGCGTGGTCGCTGGCGCTCGGCGCCGTCGTCGCCGCCGGGCTGCTCATCAAGCCGCCGTTCCCGCTGTACGTCGCTCCCGTGATCGTGTGGGCGCTCGCGAGCGGCCGCGCGCGGGGACGCATCGTCAACGCGGGGCTCGCCGCGGCCGTCGCCTTCGCCGTCAGCATCGCGTGGTACGGGCCGCGCCTGATGGGCTTGCCCGCGCAGGTCGCGAACCGCTCGTTCAAGCAGGCGGCGGAGTCCGGCCATCCGGATCCGCTGTCGTGGACGGCGCTGTCGATCTACCCGGCGACGCTGCCGATGTTCTTCGGCGCGGCGGCGACCGTGCTGCTCGCGGCCGGCCTCGTCGTCGCCGTGCGGCGGCGCGCGTGGCTCGAGCTCGCGGCGGTGCTGGTGCCGTTCGCGTTCTTCCTCGCGATCCAGAACAAGAACGCGCGCTACACGCTGCCGATCCTGCCGATGGCGGCGGTCGTCGCGGCGATGGCGCTCGGCGCGTTGCGCCCGCGGTGGCGCGCGATCGCGACCGCCGCGACGGTCGTCGTCGCGGCGCTGCAGGTGAGCGCGACCGCCTTCGCGGTGCCCGCGACGCTCCACGTGCCCGGCACGCGCGTGGCGGCGGCGATCCCCGCGCCGCCGAGCCGCGGCGACTGGCACCACGCGGACATCCTCGAGGCGATCGCGCGCCACGCGGCCGGCCACTCCGCCGGACGCGCGGACGCCGCCACCGTGAGCATCGTGCCGAACCACGCGAACTTCTCGACGTCGAACTTCCGGTACTACGCCGCGCGCGACGGGCGCGCGCTGCGCGTCGTGCGGGCGTGGGACGAGATGCCGATCGGCATCGACTACATGGTGTTCAAGACGGGTGACGTCGGGCCGGCGTGGACGGAGACGAAGTCGCGGCGGGCGACGGCGCGCGTCGACGACGATCCCGATCTCGCGCGCGCGTTTCCGGTGATCGCGGACCTTCCGTTGCCCGACGGCTCGCGCGCCACGGTGCGCGCACGCGACATCGCAGCCGGTGTCGACGCGACTCCGGCCGAGCTCGCGGCCGCGCTCGTCCGCGCGCTTCGCGCGGGGCTGGCGGAAGGCCGGGGCACGTTCGGCGTGGCGCGCGACGTCGAGGGCCTCGACGTGCGCGTCGAGCACGACGGCGACATCGTGCGCGGCCGTGTCCGCCGCCTCGTGGTCGCCGCGCGCCGCGCGACGCTCGGCGAGCTTCGCAAAGCGCACGCGGCGCTCCTGACCGTCCACGATCTCGAGCTGGTCGCCGACGATCTCCTCGTCAATCCGTGGGCGCTGCTGCACGGCGGCCGCTTCGAGCCGCTGGACGCACGCAAGGTCCGGCTCGTCCGGGGGACGATCCGCGCCGACGAGCTGCGCGCCTTCCTCGCGGACCTCAAGGGCTTCGCGCGCACGCGCGTCCGGCTGGAGCCCGGCGCGCTGCGCTTCGCGATCGATCTCCCCGGACTGAACGTGAGCGGGCGCGTGCGCGTGCTGCCGGCGGCAGGCCGGCCGTTCGCGCTCGATCCTGACCGCGTGCGGGTGGGTGGCGTGCCCGTGCCCGGGCCGCTCGTCGGCTGGGTCTTCCGCAACCTCGATCCCTCGGCGCGCCTCGGCGATCGCTTGCCGGTGCCGGTGGAGATCGCTCAGGTCCGCGTCACCGCAGATGCGATCCGCCTCGGGGACTGAACGGAGCCCGAATGCGCGAAAGTCTCGACGCCAAACGCAAGCGAGCACGGACGATCATCGCGGCCCTCGAAAAGGCGTATCCCGACGCGAAGTGCGCGCTCGACTTCAAGACGCCGCTCGAGCTGCTCGTGGCGACGATCCTCGCCGCGCAATGCACCGACGAGCGGGTGAACATCGTGACGTCGACGCTCTTCAAGAAGTACCGGAAGGCCGCGGACTACGCGGCGGCGTCGCCGGCGACGTTCGAGCGCGAGATCCAGTCGACCGGATTCTTCCGGGCGAAGACGAAGTCGGTGCTCGGAATGGCGAAGGCGCTGCTCGAGCGCCACCGTGGCGAGGTGCCGGGCACGCGTGACGAACTGGTGGAGCTGCCGGGGGTCGGCCTCAAGACCGCGAACGTCGTCCTCGGAAACGCGTTCGACGAGCCGGCGATCGCGGTCGACACCCACGTGTTCCGCGTGACCCAGCGCCTCGGCCTGGCCAGGGCGGACGATCCCGACCGGATTCACGACCAGCTCTCGGACGTCGTCCCGAAGCCGAAGTGGACCCGGTTCTGTCACCTCATCCAGGCTCACGGCCGCCGCACGTGCGGCGCGCGCAAGCCCGTGTGCCCGGTCTGCCCGGTCCGCAACTGGTGCCCGTGGCCCGGAAAGACCAGACCGTAATGAAATCACGAAAGAAATCGCGCAGGTGCGGGCGCGGCGAAGCCCGGGAGCCCGCACCTTAAATTGACAGGGAGAACCTTTTCAGTTAAGGTACGGCGTTGCGAATTTTTCTAGTCTTCAGGCGCACTTAGGTCGGATAGTAGACGGTCGAAAGGAAGATCATGCCGACGTCGATGCCCAAGGAAAGCGAGATTCAGCGGAAGTGGTACGTCGTGGACGCGCAGGGACAGGTGCTCGGACGCCTGGCGACCCGCGTCGCGACGGTCCTCCGCGGCAAGCACAAGCCCAGCTTCAGCCCGCACCTCGACGTCGGTGACCATGTGGTGGTGATCAACGCCGAGAAGGTTCAGCTCACCGGGCGCAAGCTCAAGGACAAGCAGTACCGCTGGCACACCGGCTACATCGGCGGCCTCAAGGAAGTGAGCGCCGAGACGATGCTCCGGACCCATCCCGACCGTGTCATCGAGTGGGCGGTCGAAGGCATGCTTCCCAAGAACCGGCTCGGCCGCGCGATGGCGAAGAAGCTGAAGGTGTATCGCGGCGCCGAGCATCCGCACGGCGCGCAGCAGCCCCAGCCGCTGGAGGTCAAGTAATGGCGGTCCTCGATCGCTTCTATGGCACCGGCCGCCGCAAGACCTCGGTCGCGCGCGTCTGGATCCGGCCCGGCGCCGGACGCATCGTCATCAACAAGCGCTCGTTCGAGGATTACTTCCCGCGCGAGACGCTCAGAATGATCATCGCGCAGCCGCTGCAGATCACGAACACGTTCGGCCAGTTCGACGTGCTCGCGACGGTGGCGGGCGGTGGCCCGACGGGCCAGGCCGGTGCCGTGCGGCACGGGCTCTCGCGCGCGCTCGCGCGCTTCGACGACAAGCTGCGCTCGCCGCTGAAGAAGGCCGGCCTGCTCACGCGCGACCCCCGCATGCGCGAGCGGAAGAAGTACGGCCAGCCCGGCGCCCGGCAGAAGTTCCAGTACTCGAAGCGGTAAGCGCGCGATGATTCGCGTCGCGGTCGCCGGCGCCAGCGGCTACATGGGGGCGGAGCTGCTTCGCCTCCTCCACGTCCACCCGGAGGTCACGCTCACGGGGGTGACGTCGGACCGTCTCGACGGCCAGCCGCTCGATGCCGCCTATCCGCATCTGCGCGGCCTCACCGAGCTCACGTTCCACGCGCTCGACGCGCGCTGGCTCACCGAGGTCGCGGACGTCGTGTTCCTCGCGCTGCCGCACCTCGAGTCCCAGCGCACGGTGCCCGTGCTGCGCGCGGCCGGCAAGAAGGTCGTCGATCTCTCGGCGGACTACCGGCTGCGCAACGCGAACGACTACGTCGAGTGGTACAAGGCCGCGCACCTCGACCCCGACGGGCTCGCGCACGCGGTCTACGGGCTTCCCGAGCTGCACAGGAAGTCGATCGCCGGCGCGTCGCTCGTCGCGTCGCCGGGCTGCTATCCGGTCGGCGCGATCCTCGCCACCGCGCCGCTCGTGAAGGGCGGGCTCGCGCGGCTCGACGGCATCGTGATCGACGGCAAGTCCGGCGTCAGCGGCGCGGGCGCGCAGGGACGCAACCCCGATCCGATGTACCTCTACACGGAAGCGAACGAGAACGTGCAGGCGTACGGGCTCGCGTCGCACCGCCACACCGCGGAGATGGAGCAGGAGCTGTCGCTCCTCGCGGGCGAGACCGTGCGCGTGTCGTTCACGCCGCACCTGGTGCCGCTCAACCGCGGGCTCTTCACCACGGCGTCGCTGCCGCTCGCGACGAAGCTGGGGACGGCGGACCTCGTGCAGGTGTACCGGGAGTTCTACGCCGGCGAGCCGTTCGTGCGGGTGCTCGGCGACGGGAAGCGGCCCACCACGCGCTCCGTCGTCGGCTCGAACTACTGCGACGTCACGGTGGTTGTCGACGCGCGCACGAGCCGCGCGGTCTGCGTCTCGGCGATCGACAACCTCGGCAAGGGCGGCTCGGCCAACGGCATCCAGTGCCTCAACGTGATGCTCGGCCTGCACGAGCGCACGGGCCTCGAAGCCCCCCCGGTGTATCCATGAGCGTCGGCACTCGCGGAGCGGCACGGCCTGGCCGGGCCGCGCAGCGCTGGGGGGCTTGGGGGGCGCCCGGAGCCCCCCGGCTCGCATAGATGCCTGATTACGAGTGGCTCGACGGCGGGGTCACCGCGGTGCCCGGCATCATGGCCGGCGGCCTCGCGGCCGGCGTGAAGCCGAGCGGACGCAAGGACCTCTCGCTCATCTACTCTTCGACCCCCGCGCGCGCGGCGGCGGTGTTCACCTCCAACCAGGTGAAGGGCGCGCCGGTCCTCGTGTCGATGGAGCACCTGCGCGGCGGCGTCGCGCAGGCGATCCTGGCGAACAGCGGCTGCGCGAACGTCTGCACGGGCGAGCAGGGTTTGAAGGACGCGCGCGAGATGACGCGGCTGACCGGCGAGCTCCTGAAGATCCCGGCCAAGCACGTGCTGATCGCCGCGACCGGGGTGATCGGCGTGCCGCTGCCGATGGACAAGATCCGCGCGGCGCTGCCGAAGCTGGTGAAGTCGCTCTCGCCGAAAGGCGGGCGCGCCGCCGCCGAGGCCATCATGACGACGGACACGCGGCCGAAGGAAGCCGCGCTCTGTGTCGAGGTCAACGGCCGGCCGGTGACGATCGGCGGCATCGCGAAGGGTGTCGCGATGCTCGAGCCGCACCTCGCGACGATGTTCTGCTTCATCGTCACCGACGCGGCCATCGCGCGTGACGCGATCGGCCCGGTGCTGCGTCAGGTGGTCGGGCGCTCGTTCAACCGCGTGACCGTCGACGGCGATCAGTCGACCAGCGACACGGTGGCGATGCTCGCCAACGGGCTCGCGGACAACGCGCCGCTCGAGAGCGGCGGGCGCGGGATGCGGCCGTTCGTGCGCGCGCTCGAGGCGCTCGCCGGCAAGCTCGCGCGGATGCTCGTGGCCGACGGCGAGGGGGCGACGAAGCTCATCACCGTGACGGTGCGCGGCGCCGCCGGCCGCAAGGATGCGCTCGCGGCGGCGCGCAGCGTGGCGAACTCGCCGCTCGTGAAGACCGCGATCAACGGGATGGATCCCAACTGGGGCCGGATCATGATGGCCCTCGGCAAGTCGTCGGCCCGCATCGACCAGGACAAGGTGGCGATCAGCTTCAACGACGAGGCCGTCGTGGAGCGCGGGATGCTCCGCGAAGGCGTGCGTCTCGAGCGGGTTCGCGAGATCATGGGAGGAACGGAGTACACGATCGCCATCGACCTGGGACTGGGCCGGGGCGAGGACACCGTGTGGACGTGCGACCTCAGCGAGGAGTACGTCCGGCTCAATTCGAAGTACACGACCTGAACCCGCGACGGCAGGGGCCGTCGCCATTACGCACGCCGCGCGCGAATCGGTCCGGCGCGAAGCGCCGGGAGCGCGGCGGAGGCAAACCGAGGAGGAGACATGGCTGCCCTGACGATGAAGGAGCTGCTCGAGGCCGGAGTGCACTTCGGCCACCAGACCAAGCGCTGGAACCCGAAGATGCAGAAGTACATCTTCGGCGAGCGCAACGGCATCTACATCATCGATCTCCAGAAGACCCTGAAGAAGTTCCGCGACGCCTACGCCTTCGTGCGCGACCTCTCGGCGCAGGGTGGGACGATGCTGTTCATCGGCACCAAGAAGCAGGCGCAGGAGACGGTGTTCGAGGAAGCCGGCCGCTGCGGAATGTACTACGTGAACCAGCGGTGGCTCGGCGGCACGCTCACGAACTTCGCCACCATCCGCAAGTCGATCGCCCGGCTCAAGAAGCTCGAGGAGATGAAGGAGACCGGCGAGTTCGACCGGCTGCCGAAGAAGGAAGTGCTGGAGCTCGAGCGCGAGCGGGAGAAGCTGGAGAAGGCGCTCCAGGGCATCAAGACGATGGACCAGCTGCCGTCGTCGGTCTTCATCATCGATCCGCGGAAGGAAAAGATCGCGGTGATGGAGGCGCAGCGCCTGGGCATCCCGATCGTCGCGATCGTCGACACCAACTGCGACCCGACCGGCATCGACTACCCGATCCCCGGCAACGACGACGCGATCCGCGCCGTGCGCCTGATCACCGCGCGCATCGTGGACGCGATCAACGAGGGCCGCGGCACGCTGTCGAAGGACGAGACCGAGCAGACCGGCGAGGAAGCGGAGCCCGAGATGGCGGCCGCGCAGGCGGAGGCCTAGGAGGATGGCGGCCAGCGCACAGCTCGTGAAGGAGCTCCGGGATCGCACCGGGGCCGGGGTGATGGACTGCAAGGAGGCGCTCGGCGCCTCCAACGACAACCTCGAGACGGCCGTCGAGTACCTCCGCAAGAAGGGCATCGCGTCGGCGGCGAAGAAGGCGCACCGCGAGGCGAAGGAAGGCGTCGTCGGCTCCTACATCCACGCGGGCGCCAAGCTCGGCGTGATCGTGGAAGTCAACTGCGAGAGCGACTTCGTCGCGCGCACGGACGCGTTCCAGGAGCTCGTGAAGGACCTCGCGATGCAGGTGGCCGCGGCGAACCCGACCTACGTCGCGCGCGAGGACGTCCCCGGCGACGTGCTGGAGAAGGAGCGCGAGATCACCCGCGCGCAGATGGCGGATCAGAAGAAGCCGCCGCAGGTGATCGACAAGATCGTCGAGGGCAAGCTCGAGAAGTTCTTCACCGAGGCCTGCCTGCTCGAGCAGCCCTTCATCAAGGACTCGACCGGGAAGACGACGATCAAGGACCTCGTCGCCACCGCGACCGCCAAGACGGGTGAGCGTGTCGTGGTCAAGCGCTTCGCGCGCTTCCAGGTCGGCGAGGCGGGCTGATCGCGTGAGCCCAGACGGTGGCGCAGGGCGACCGGCCTACCGCCGCATCGTCCTGAAGCTCTCGGGCGAGGCGCTCGCGGGCAGCCGCGGGTACGGCATCGACCCGGACGTCCTCAAGCGCATCGCCGTCGAGCTGCGCGAGGTGACCGCCATTCGCGCCGAGCACGGCCAGGTGGAAGTGGCGGTGGTGATCGGCGGCGGCAACATCTTCCGCGGCATGGCGGCGAGCGAGCAGGGGATGGATCGCGGCACCGCCGACTACATGGGGATGCTCGCGACCGTGATGAACGCGCTCGCCCTCCAGGATGCGCTGGAGCGCGTGGGCGTCCACACGCGCGTGCTCTCCGCCATCGAGATGCGCGCGGTGGCCGAGCCGTACATCCGCCGGCGCGCGATCCGGCACCTCGAGAAGGGCCGGGTCGTGATCTTCGCGGCCGGCACCGGCAACCCGTTCTTCACGACCGACACCGCGGGCGCGCTGCGCGCGGTGGAGATCGGCGCCGACGCGATCATGAAGGCCACGCAGGTGGACGGCATTTACGACGCGGACCCGAAGAGCGTCGCGACGGCGAAGCGCCTGCCGCACGTCACGTACCGCGAGGTCCTGAGCCAGGGCCTCGAGGTGATGGACGCGACGGCCGTCTCGCTGTGCATGGACAACAAGCTGCCGATCGTCATCTTCGACCTGACGCGCGCGGGCAACATCAAGCGCATCGTGATGGGTGAGCCCGTCGGCTCCGTCGTGTCCGCAGAAGGAGGTTGACGGCATGGGGCAGAACGCGATGCAGGGCGTGATCAAGGATCTCGACACGCGCATGAAGGCGGCGCTGGACGCGCTGGGACGCGAGTTCTCCGCGATTCGCACCGGCCGGGCCTCGGCGAGCCTGCTCGACACCGTCCGCGTCGACTACTACGGCAACGCGACGCCGGTGAACCAGATGGCGTCGGTCTCCGTGCCCGACGCGCGGACGATCGTCATCCAGCCGTGGGAAACGGCGCAGCTGAAGGCGATCGAGAAGGCGATCCAGATCGCCGACCTCGGCCTGAACCCGCAGAACGACGGCAAGGTCATCCGCCTCGTGATGCCGACGCTCACCGAGGAGCGGCGCAAGCAGCTCGCGAAGTCGGTGGGCAAGGTCGCGGAGGAAGGGCGCGTCGCCGTGCGCAACGTCCGCCGCGAGGCCAACGACAAGCTCAAGGCGATGGCGAAGGACAAGAAGGCGCCGATCACCGAGGACGAGGAGCGGCGCGGCCACGACCAGATCCAGAAGATGACCGACCAGTACATCGCGAAGGTGGACGAGCTCCTCAAGAAGAAGGAGCAGGAGATCCTCTCCTTCTGATGCGCTGGCGGCGCGCGGGCACGAAGGCGCGGGCGGCGGCCAGAGCCGGGGCGGCCGCGAACGGTCGCGAGGCCCCCGCCGCCGACCTCGACACGCTCGGCGAGCGCGAGCTGGCCGAGCTCGTGCGGAGCCAGCCCGTGCCCGCCCACGTCGCGATCATCATGGACGGCAACGGGCGATGGGCCACGCAGCGTGGCTACCCGCGCATCGCGGGCCATCGCGAAGGCGTCAAGACCGCGCGCGCGATCGTGCGCGCCGCCGACGCGATCGGCGTGCGCTACCTCACGCTCTACGCGTTCTCGACGGAGAACTGGACGCGGCCCGAGGACGAAGTCTCGATGCTGATGACGCTCCTCGAGCACACCGTGCAGTCGGAGCTGCCCGAGCTGATGGAGCGCAACGTGCGCCTGCGCGTGATCGGCCGTACCGACAACGTGCCGTCGGGGGTCAGACGCGGGATCGGCAAGGTCGTCGAGGGCACGCGCGACAACACCGGCATGCAGCTCATGATGGCGTTCAACTACGGCGGCCGCGACGAGCTGCTCGACGCGTTTCGCCGGCTCGCCGTCGAGGTCCGCGACGGGCGCCTCGAGCCCGAGGCGATCACCGAGAAGGACGTGAGCCGCGCGCTGTACACCGCCGACATTCCGGATCCCGACCTCCTCATCCGTACGAGCGGCGAGATGCGGGTGTCCAACTTCCTCCTGTGGCAGATCGCGTACACCGAGCTCTGGATCACGCCGGACCTGTGGCCCGACTTCGGCGGCCGCGCGCTGTACCGCGCGATCGTCGACTTCCAGCGCCGGACGCGGCGCTTCGGTGGCGTGTGAGATGGCGATCGCCACGCCGGCGCGCGTCGACGTCACCACGGCCAGGAGGCAGGCGTTGCTGAAGCGCCTCGCCAGCGCCGTCGTGCTGCTTCCGGTCTTCCTGCTCATCGTCGTGAAGGCGCCGGGGTGGATGTTCAACGTGCTCGTCGTCGTCGCGAGCGCGGCGGCGCTGTGGGAGCTCATGCGGCTCTTCGAGCATGGCGGGCGCCCCGCGTATGCCCGGCTCGGCGTGATCGCGGGCACGCTCGTGACCGCCTCGTTCGGCGCGTCGCGGCTGCTCGATCCGCTGATGCTGCCCGCGCTTGCGCTGGCCCTCGCGGTCGGCGCGGTCCTCTCGGCGCCGCTCTGGCAGGCGATCCCCGCGACCGAGCCCGCCGCGAACACCCTGCTCGCGATCCTCTACGTGGGCTGGATGCTCGGGCACGGGATTCTTCTCCACCACACGTCGCCGATCGGTGACGAGCTCGTGCTCTTCCTCGTGGGCGTCACGTGGATCGGCGAGACGTCCGCGTACGTCGTCGGCTCCGCGATCGGCCGCCTGAAGCTGGCGCCCGTCATCAGCCCGAAGAAGACGGTGGAGGGCGCCGCGGCGCAGGTCGTGGCCTCCGTCATCAGTGGTGCCGCGCTCGGCGCGTGGCTCCTGCCCCAGTGCGGCGCCGGCGTCGCGGTGGCGGCGGGGGCATTGATCGGCATCGTCGGCCAGGTCGGCGATCTCGCGGAGTCCGTGATCAAGCGCAGCGTGGGGAGGAAGGACACCGGCGGCATCATTCCCGGCCACGGCGGGGTGCTCGACCGCATCGACAGCCTCCTCTTCAACTTGCCGGCGTTCTACTACTTCACGCTGGCGACGGGCTGCCGATGAAGCGCGTGACGCTGCTCGGCGCGACCGGATCGGTCGGGCTGCGCGCGCTCGACCTGGTCGCGAGCTATCCGGAAGAGCTCGCAGTGGCGGGCATCGCCGCGCGCGGGTCGAACGTCGAGCTGATCGCCGAGCTCTGCCGCAAGTATTCGCCGGACGCGGTCGCGCTGATCGACGCGAACGCCGTCGACCGCCTCGCGAAGGTGTTGCCGTCGCCGCGCCCCGATCTCTTGCCCGGCATCGACGGGCTGGTGACGCTCGCGCGCGAGGTCGACGCCGACATCGTGCTCTCGGCGCTCGTCGGCGCCGCGGGTCTGCTGCCGACCATGGCCGGCATCCAGGCGGGCCGCGCGACGGCGCTCGCGAACAAGGAAACGCTCGTGATGGCGGGCAGCCTGATGACGGCGGCGGCGAAGCAGCGCGCGGTCCCGCTGCTGCCCGTCGATTCCGAGCACAGCGCGATCTTCCAGTGCCTCGCCGGCCACAACACCGGTGACGTGCATCGGATCCTGCTCACGGGCTCCGGCGGTCCGTTCCGCGAGACGCCGAAAGCCGCGCTCGACACCGTGACGGTGGACGACGCGCTCCGGCATCCGACGTGGAAGATGGGACCGAAGATCACGATCGATTCCGCGACCATGATGAACAAGGGCCTCGAGATCATCGAGGCGCGCTGGCTCTTCGACGTGGCCCCGGAACAGGTGCAGGTGATCGTGCACCCGCAGTCGATCGTGCATTCGATGGTCGAGTACGTCGACGGCGCGCTCATCGCGCAGCTCGGCGTCGCCGACATGGGGATCCCGATCCTCTACGCGCTCACGTATCCCGAGCGCCGGCCGGTGCCCGGCTCCCGGCTCGACCTCACGAAGACCGGGCCGCTCACGTTCTTCGAGCCCGATCTCGACAAGTTCGTGTGTCTGAGGCTCGCGCGCGCCGTCCTGGATGCGGGCGGCATCGCGCCGGTGGTGCTGAACGCCGCCAACGAAGTAAGCGTGGAAGCCTTTCTCGAAAAGCGCATCCGGTTCACCGCGATCGCGGAATTGATCGAGCGCACGCTCGGCGCCGTCGCGCCCGCCGCGCTCACCTCGATAGAGCAGTGTGTCGTCGCCGACGCCGACGCGCGCCGCCGCGCGCAGGCGTTCGTCGACGCGGGGCTGGGAAGAAGGTAGGAAGCTGTGACGACCATCGTGTCCTTCGTCATCGTCATCGGGATCCTGATCCTGATCCACGAGCTCGGCCATTTCTTCGTCGCCCGCTGGACGGGCGTGGGCGTCGAGCGGTTCTCCATCGGCTTCGGGCCCGTGCTGCTCCGCTGGCGTGGCAAGGAGACCGAGTACTGCCTGTCCGCGATTCCGATGGGCGGCTACGTCAAGATGCTCGGCGAGGAAAATCCGCTCGAGGGCGACGCGACGCTGCCGTACGACCCGAAGAAGGCGTTCGCGCTCAAGCCGCTGTGGGCGCGCTTCCTCATCGTCTTCGCGGGCCCCGGCATGAACTTCGTGCTCGCGGCCGTGATCGTCGCCATCGTGCTCGCGACGGTCGGCCGCCCCGTGTGGCCCGCGGTCGCCGGCCGTGTCGCCGAGAACGCGCCCGCGGCGACGGCCGGGCTTCGCTCGGGCGACGTCGTGCTCGCCGTCGACGGCAAGCCTGTGAAGTACTGGGAGGACGTCGATCGCGCGGTCGCCGCCTCCGAGGGGAAGCCGCTTCAGCTCACCGTCAAGCGCGGCGAGCAGACGCAGACGCTCGCGGTCACGCCGCAACGGATGACCGTGCAGGATCCCGTGCTGCGCGAGGCGAAGGAGACGCTCGACATCGGCGCGGGGCCGCAGAGCGTCCCGCAGATCAGCTCGGTGAATCCCGGCTCGCCCGCCGACAAGGCGGGACTGCAGGCGGGCGACGTCGTGCTCGCGATCGACGGCAAGCGCGTGTTCACCGCCGAGGACCTCGTCCAGGCGATCCGCTCGCGCCCCGGGCAGACGATCCCGATCGAGATCGAGCGCGAGGGCAAGAAGCTCAAGATGAACGTGACGCCGAACGCGGAGGAAGAAAAGTCTCCGAGCGGCGAGGTCACCACGGTCGGCCGCATCCAGGCCGGGATCGGGAGCAAGGCCGTCAGCTTCGTCGCCTACGACCCGATCCGGGCGGTCTGGTACGGCGCCGCGTGGACGAAGGACATGACGGTCGTCACCGTGAAGGGCTTCTGGAAGCTCATCGTCGGCACCATCGACCGCTCCAACATCGGGGGGCCGATCCAGATCGCGTCGATGGCGGGTCAGCAGGCGAGGGAGGGCCTCGGGCCGCTTGCGATGTTCACGGCGATCATCAGCGTGAACCTCGCGGTCCTGAACCTCCTCCCGGTGCCGATGCTCGACGGCGGGCACCTCTTCTTCTTCATCATCGAGGCGGTGCTCGGGCGGCCGCTGTCGCTGCGCAAGCGCGAGGCCGCGCAGCAGCTCGGCTTCGTGCTGCTGATGCTGCTGATGGTGTACGCGCTCTACAACGACATCGTGCGCCTGAACTGGTTCAACTTCCTCAGATAGAGGCGACATGATCACACGGCGGAAGAGTCGGCAGCTCAAGGTCGGCAACGTGGTGGTCGGCGGCGACGCGCCCATCACCGTTCAGTCGATGACGAAGACGGACACGCGCGACGTCCAGGCGACGCTGCTCGAGATCTGGGCGCTCGAGGCCGCGGGCTGCGACATCGTGCGCTGCGCGGTGCCGGTGCGCGAGGCCGCCGAGAAGCTCGGCGAGATCAAGCGCCAGATCCGCATTCCGCTCGTGGCCGACATCCACTTCAACTACAAGCTCGCGCTGATCGCGCTCGAGCAGGGCGTCGACGGGCTTCGCCTGAATCCCGGCAACATCGGCGGCAAGCCGTTCGTGATGGAAGTGGTGAGCCTCGCGAAGGACCGCAAGATCCCGATCCGGATCGGCGTCAACGCGGGCTCGCTGGAGAAGGACCTGCTCGCGCAGTACGGGGGGCCCACGCCGCAGGGCATGGTCGAGTCCGCCCTTCGTCACATCCACATCCTCGAGGACTGCGGTTACCCCGAGATGAAGGTGTCGCTGAAGGCGTCGGACCCGCTGATGATGATCGAGGCGTACCGGATGCTGGCGGACCAGGTCGACTATCCGCTGCACCTCGGCGTGACGGAAGCCGGGACGCCGGGCGTCGGCACGATCAAGTCGGCGGTCGGTCTCGGCGCGCTCCTGTCGGAAGGCATCGGCGACACGATCCGCGTGTCGCTCTCGGCCGATCCCGCGGAAGAGGTCCGGGTCGGCATCGACATCCTGAAAGCGCTCGGCCTTCGCAAGGGCGGGCTCACGTTCGTCTCGTGCCCGTCGTGCGGCCGCGCGGACGTGGACCTCGTGAAGCTCGCGAAGGAGATCGAGGACGAGTTCAAGGGCCTCAACGAGGAGATCCACATCGCCGTGATGGGCTGCGAGGTCAACGGGCCCGGTGAAGCGCGCGTCGCGGACATCGGCGTCGCGGGCGGGCGCGGGATCGGACTGATCTTCAAGCGCGGGGAAGTCGTCCGCAAGGTCGCGGAGAGTGAGATCCGCGCCGCGATGCGGGAAGAAGTCGACAAGTTCCTGGCCGAGCGCAAGGCCGAGATCGGAGCCGTCTGATGGGTCAATACGAGAAGCACGTGTTCGTCTGCACGAGCGGTGAGGACTGCCCCATCCGGGGCGACGTCGAGGGCATGGTGAAGTATCTCCGCGGCGAGGGCGTGAAGGCCGGTATGAAGGAAAGCCTGCGCGTCAACAAGGCCGGATGCTTCTCACAGTGCGGGCACGGGCCGATGATGGTCGTGTACCCGGAGAACGTCTGGTACGCGGGCGTCAAGGACTCCGACCTGGCGGAGATCTTCGAGTCGCACATCAAGAACGGCAAGCCGGTCCAGCGGCTCGTGTACGACCCGGGCGTGAAGGGCGCGAACAAGACTCCCGACGCCCACTAGCACCGGCGTCGAGCCCGCACCAATGCGAGTCACGCGTTCGCTGCTGCCGACCCTGCGGGACGATCCCGCGGATGCCGAGGCGATCAGCCACAAGCTGATGCTGCGCGCCGGGCTGGTGCGCCAGCTCGCGGCCGGCATCTTCGTGTGGCTCCCGCTCGGCCAGCGCGTGATGGACAAGGTCGGCGCGATCCTCCGCGAGGAGATGAACGCGATCGGCGGGCAGGAGATCACGATGCCCGTGATCCACCCCGCGGAGCTGTGGAAGCAGACCGGGCGCTACGACACCATCCCCGAGCAGTTCAAGCTGAAAGACCGGCACGGGCGCGACCTCGTGCTCGGCATGACGCACGAGGAAGTGATCGCGTGGCTCGCCTCGCGCGAGATCCGCTCCTACCGCGACCTGCCGCAGATCTGGTACCAGATCCAGACGAAGGAGCGTGACGAGGCGCGGCCGCGCTCCGGCGTCCTGCGCACGCGCGAGTTCGTGATGAAGGACTCGTACACGCTCGATGCCGACGACGCCGCGCTCGACGTCTCGTACGCGGCGCACGAGGGCGCGTACCGCAAGATCTTCGACCGCTGCGGGCTGCGGTACCGCGTCGTGCAGTCCGACACCGGCATGATGGGCGGGAAGAGCGCGCACGAGTTCATGGCGCCCAGCGCCGCGGGCGAAGACGAGATCGCGATGTGCGCGAAGTGCGGCTACGCCGCGAACGTCGAGCTCGCGAAGTCGAAGCCGCTCGCGCCGGAATTCCCCGCGTGGACGCGTGAGGACGTCGCGACGCCGAACGCGAAGACGATCGCCGAGGTCGCCGCGCTCCTGAAGGTCGATCCGCGCCTGACGATCAAATCCCTCCTCTACGTCGGGCCCACGAAGGGCCCGGTGCTGGCACTCGTGCGCGGCGATCACAACGTGCACGAGCGCAAGCTGATGCGCGCGTTCGGCGAGGAGTGCCGCACCGCGCATCCCGAGGAGATCCGCCAGCACCTCGGCGCCGGCGCCGGTTCCGTGGGGCCGATCGGTGTGCGCATCCCGATCCTCATCGACGAAGCGCTGCGCGAAGGCTCGTACGTCGTCGGCGCCAACCGCGAAGGCTTCCACGTGAAGGGCGTGAGCGCGGGGCGCGACTTCGATGGAGAGTTCGCCGACTTGCATGTCGCGCTGGCGGGCGAGGCGTGCGTCCAGTGCGGCGGCCCGCTCGAAGTGGAGCGCGTGATCGAGATCGGCAACATCTTCAAGCTGGGAACACGGTTCTCGGAGGCGCTCGGCGCGAAGTACCTGGACGAGTCCGGCAAGGAACGTCCGGTCGTGATGGGCAGCTACGGCATCGGTCCGGCGCGGATCGCGTCCACCGCGATCGAGCAGCTGGCCGACGCCAACGGCATCGTGTGGCCGTGGGCCATCGCGCCGTTCCACGTCCACGTCGTCTCCGTCGGGCGCGACGACGCCTCGAAGCAGGCCGCGGAGTCGATCTACCAGGCGTGCTGGAAGGCGGGGCTCGAAGCGCTGCTCGACGATCGCGACGAGCGCCCCGGCGTGAAGTTCAAGGACGCCGACCTGCTCGGGATCCCGATCCGCGTGACGGTCGGGAACCTGCTGGCGAAGGAAGGCGTCGTCGAGCTTCGCGTCCGCCGCACGCGCGAGGACCGCAAAGTCCCGCCCGACAAGGTCGTCGAGACCGTCAGCGCGCTCCGCGCGTCCCTGTAGTCGCGGGTTACCGCGCCCGAGGGGCCCCGAATCTCCGCGGCTTTCTTGCCGTGCGAGGGCTAACGTGCTAAAATCCTGAAAAAGTGGGCCTTGCCCACTTTTTTACTTTGGGCGCGCAGCGGTTTGAATGGACGACGAGCAGGGGGCACGCATCGAGCACGTGATCGCGCCCGTAGTGCGTCATCACGGTCTCACGCTCGTCGATGTCGAATGGCGCGGCGACCGCCGTCGCAGCATTCTCAGGGTCTTCGTAGACAAGGCGGGGGGCGTGGGAATCGACGACTGCGGGCGGCTGAGCCGGGAGATCGGCGATCTTCTCGACGCGGAGGGTGTCATCGACCACGCCTACGACCTCGAAGTGTCCTCGCCGGGCCTCGACCGCCCGCTGCGCAAGGATCGTGAGTTCGAGTGGGCGCTCGGGAAGCCCGTCCGCTGCTGGCTGGCGGGCGGCGCCGAGCATCATGGAACCCTGACGGAGGTCGCACCGGAACGACTGGTGCTCGACAACGACGGAGAACGCGTGGAGCTTCCGCGCGGGGTCGTCACGAAGGCACGGCTGGACGCCAGCGTGCCGTGGCCCCGGGCGTGAGTCGGCGGCATGAACCGGGAACTGATCATCGTCATCGAGCAGCTCGCACGCGAGAAGGGGATCGACCCCGAGATCCTCTTCGAAGCGGTGGAGTCTGCGCTGCTGTCGGGCTCGAAGAAGACGCACGTCGCCGCCGACAACAGCCGCATCGAGATCGACCGCAAGACCGGCGCCGTCCGCGCGTACACGCGTAAGAAGGTCGTCGCCGAGGTCGCCGACCCGCATCTCGAGATCGCGCTCGACGAGGCGAAGGGCCTCAATCCCGACGCCGAGCTCGAGGACGAGCTCGAGCTTCCCGAGAAGCCGCCGGAGCTGGGCCGCATCGGCGCGCAGACCGTCAAGCAGGTCATCCTGCAGCGCGTGCGCGACGCCGAGCGCGAGGGCATCTACGCGGAGTTCATCGGCAAGGAAGGCCAGATCCTCCGCGGGGTCGTCCACCGGATCGAGAAGCGCAACGTGATCCTCGAGATCGGCAAGGCCGAGGCGATCCTGCCGGAGCGCGAGCAGATCCCGGGCGAGCGCTACAACCCGGGCGATCGCATCCGCGCCTACGTGCTCGAGGTGCGCCGCACGATCAAGGGCCCGCAGATCGCGCTCTCGCGCACGCATCCCGGCTATCTCGCGCGGCTCTTCGAGACCCAGATCCCCGAGATCCAGGAAGGGATCGTGATCGTGAAGGCGACCGCGCGCGAGGCGGGCGAGCGCGCCAAGGTGGCGGTGGCGTCGACCAAGCGCGACGTCGATCCGATCGGCGCGTGCGTGGGCCTGCGCGGCACGCGTATCCAGGTCATCAGCCGCGAGCTCCGCGGCGAGAAGATCGACATCATCGAGTGGTCGCACGATCCGGCGACGTTCGTCGCGCGCGCGCTGTCGCCGGCAAAGGTGTCGTCGGTCACCGTGCGCGAGCCGGACGAGGGCGAGGAGCAGCCGTCGGCGCTCGTGATCGTGCCGGACAACCAGCTCTCGCTCGCGATCGGCAAGAAGGGACAGAACGCGCGGCTGGCGGCGAAGCTCACCGGGATGCGAATCGACATCCGCAGCGAGGGTGAGGTCGAGGCCGAGCGCGCGCAGGCGGAGGCGGAAGAGCAAGGTCGTCAGGCCCTCGCGGGGTTGCCGGGCGTGGACGCCGAGGTGCTCGCCGCATTGCGCGACGCGGGGCTCGGCTCGCCGGCCGCGGTCGCCGAGGCGGGGGTCGAGAAGCTCGGCACGATCGAGCGCGTGGGTCCGCGCGCGGCCGCGCTGCACCAGGCGGCCGCGGCGTGGGTGGCGGCGCATGCGCCGGCGCTGGCAGCGCCCGAGGCCGACGCGGGTGCCGAGGCCGACGGTGGAACCGAAGACGCGGCGCCCGCGCAGGGACCCGACGCGCGCGGCGCGTCGGCGCCCGAGTAGCGCGACGGGACGCGCGGTCGGCGATGGGCCTCTCCGCACGTGCGTGGGCTGCCGGCAGGTGCGGCCGCGCGCCGCGCTGGTCAGGCTCGTGCGCGCGGGGGACGGCACGGTGACGGTGGACGAGCGAGGACGGATGGCGGGACGCGGCGCGTGGATCTGCGCGAACGGGCCGTGCGTCGAGCGCGGGCTCGTGCGCGAGCGGCTCGCGCACGTGTTCCGCAAGCCGTGTCGCGTGCCGGCGGAGCTGCGCGCCGCCATCTTGACGGCTGCAACAGCAGTCACGGTACCAAGTAAAATGAACGGGTTGTAATGCAGGAGGTGAGGGAGCTGTGCCAGCACCGAAGATAAAGGTCATGGATCTCGCGAAGGAGCTCGGGGTCACGAGCAAGGACCTCATGCTCGCCGCCGAGGAAATGGGTCACAAGGGCGTACGCGTGTCGACCCCGCTGGACACCACCCTCGCCAACGCGCTTCGCACGAAGCTCGGGAAGGGCCGCGATCTCCCGGAGGAGATCAAGCCCAAGCGCGCGCCCCGCGCGAAGAAGGCGGCAACGGAAGGCGAAGACGGCGCGAAGAAGCCCGCCGTGCGCGTCCGCAAGGCGAAGCCGGCCGGCGAAGGGCTCGAGGAAGCGCCGGTCGAGCTGAAGCCGGCGGCGACGATCGTCAAGCCGAAGCCCGCCGACGCGGTCGTGGAGCCCGCGGCGGCCGCGCCCGTCGCGCCCGCGCCGGCGCGGATCAAGCCGGTCGAGCCGGTGATCGAGTCGCCGCTCGCGCCGCCCGCGCCGCCGATCGAACCCGTGCGGCCCGCCGCGGCCACGACACCGCCGGCCCCGCCCGCGCAGCAGCCCGCCGCGCGGAAGCCGGAGCCGAAGATCGTTCCGTTCCGTCCGCTCGAACGTCCGGCGCCCCCGCCGCCGCCGTCGCGGCCGTCGCGTCATCCGTCGGGACCGTTTGCACCCCCGCGCGTCACCGTCGGACCGCCGCGTCCGGCGCTGCCGCCGCGGCCCGTCGTCGAGCGTCCCGCAGCGCCCGCGGCCGCGGCGCCGCCGCCCGCGGCGATCGCGCCGGCGCGCCGGCCGGTCGAGCGTGTCGAGCGCGAGGAGCGCGCCGAGCCCGCGCGGCCCGCGGCGGCCGTCGCCGCGGTCGAAGCGCCGCCGGTCGAGGTGCGTCGCGAGCTCTTGAAGGTCGGCGAGTCGCTCACGGTCTCCGAGCTCGCCGAGAAGATGCGGCGGAAGTCGGGCGAGGTGATCAAGGAGCTGCTCGGCCTCGGCGTCATGCGCATGGTCAACGATCTGCTCGATCCGACGGAGGCGAAGCTCGTCGCCGACAAGTTCGGCTTCGACCTCGAGATCCGGTCGGTCGAGGGTGACGTCATCGACGAGGAAGAGCAGGACACGGGCGCGCTCCAGCTGCGCTCGCCGGTCGTGACCGTCATGGGCCACGTCGACCACGGCAAGACGTCGCTGCTCGACGCGATCCGCAAGTCGAAGGTGGCCGAGAAGGAGTTCGGCGGGATCACCCAGCACATCGGCGCCTATCAGGTCGCGACGCCGACGCACGGCAACGTCACCTTCCTCGACACCCCGGGTCACGAGGCCTTCACCGCGATGCGCGCGCGCGGCGCCCAGGCCACCGACATCGTCATCCTCGTCGTCGCCGCCGACGACGGCGTGATGCCGCAGACGGTGGAGGCCCTGAACCACGCGCGGGCCGCGAACGTGCCGATCATCGTGGCCGTCAACAAGATCGACAAGCCGGGCTCGGAGCCGGATCGCGTCAAGCGCGAGCTCTCGAACCACGGTCTCGTTCCCGAAGACTGGGGCGGACAGACGATCTTCGTGCCCACCTCGGCGAAGCAGGGCACGGGCATCGATCAGCTCCTCGAGATGACCGCCCTGCAGGCCGAGGTCCTCGAGCTCAAGGCGAATCCGAATCGCGCCGCCAAGGGCGTGATCATCGAGAGCCGTCTCGACCGCGGCCGCGGGCCCGTGGCGACCGTGCTCGTGCAGACCGGCACCCTGAAGGAAGGCGACGCGGTGGTGGCGGGCGCGCACTCCGGCCGGATCCGCGCGTTGACCGACCCCGCGGGCAAGCGCGTGAAGAGCGCGGGCCCGTCGCAGCCGGTCGAGGTGCAGGGACTCGCGGGCGTGCCGTCGGCGGGCGACGTGCTCGTGGCTGTCTCCGACGAGCGCAAGGCGCGGCAGATCGCGACCATGCGCCAGGACCGCGAGAAGGCCAAGGGCAAGACCGCCACGCGCATCACGCTCGAAGGGTTGCACCAGCAGATCAAGACCGGCGAGGTGAAGGAGCTGCGCATCGTCCTCAAGGCGGACGTGCAGGGCTCCGTCGAAGCCCTCGGCGACGCGCTGGAGCGGCTCAGCACCGACGAGGTGAAGCTGAAGGTCATCCACGCGTCGGTCGGCGCGATCAACGAGAGCGACGTCATGCTCGCGTCCGCCTCGAACGCGATCGTCATCGGCTTCAACGTGAAGGCGGAGCCGAAGGCGGCCGCGCAGGCGCAGGCCAACAGCGTCGACCTCCGCCACTACAACGTCATCTACGAGGCGATCAACGAGCTCCGCGCCGGCATGGCGGGCTTGCTGGCGCCCGAGGTGCGGGAGATTCCGATCGGCAAGGCGCAGGTGCGCCAGATCTTCGTCATCTCCAAGCTCGGGCCGATCAACGGCTCGTACGTGGCGGAAGGCAAGATCCAGCGCGGGGCCAAGGCGCGCGTGCGCCGCGGCGACACCGTCGTGGGCGAGGGCACCGTGAGCTCGCTCAAGCGCTTCAAGGACGACGTGCGCGAGGTGCTCGCCGGCCTCGAGTGCGGTATCGGGGTCGACGGCGTGAGCGCCCAGCCGGGCGACCTCATCGAGGTCTTCAATACCGAGGAAGTGGCGCGGACACTCTGAGCGGCCCGGCGACGACGACACTGGCTCGATCGCCCGGGTCGCCGTGGGGATCGTCGAGTTGCATCTGCCGGACGTGGGCTCGTTGAAGGGCAAGCGTCACGCCCTCAAGGGGCTGAAGGAGCGGGTCCGCGCCCGTTACGAAGTCTCGGTCGCGGAGGTCGATCATCACGACCTCTGGCAGCGGGCCACGCTCGCGCTCGCCTGCGTCTCCCACGACTCCCGGCACGCGGGCGAGGTGATCACGAAGGCGATGGACTTCATCGAGGAGCACGTCGAGGGGCAAGTGATCGACACGTCGATGGAGATCCTCTGATGCAGGGCAAGCGGCTCGACCGCGTGAACCAGCTCATCAAGGAGGAGGTCTCGCTCCTCCTCCAGCGCGAGCTGAAGGACCCGCGCCTCGGCTTCGTGACGGTGACCGAGGTCGACACGAGCAAGGATCTGCGCTCGGCGAAGATCTTCGTCTCCGTGCTCGGCGGCGACGAGCAGTGGAAGGCGTCCATGACCGCGCTCACGAGCGCGCGCGGCTTCGTCCGCAACTGGCTGCGCCAGCACCTCGACCTGCGCGTGACGCCGGAGATCGACTTCCGCCCCGACCGCTCGATGGAGCACGCCGCGCGCATCCAGGCGCTCCTGAAAGGATTGAAGGAATGACGGTTCCGGGCGACGTCCTGGAGGCGTTCCGCCGGAAGCCGGGGCGCGCGCTGATGCTCGGGCACGTGCATCCCGACGCGGACGTGCTCGGCACGCTGCTCGCGGCGGGGCTCGCGCTCGAGAAGGCGGGATGGTCGGTGGTCTACGGCGGCCCGCATCCGGCACCCGGCGTCCTCGACTTCCTTCCCGCTGTCGAGCGGTACGTGGTGCTCCCGCGCCTCGAGGGACGCTTCGATCTCGCGCTGCTGACCGACTGTCCGAATCCCGGGCGCACCGAGGGACTGATCGACCAGGCGCGCGCGGCGTCGACGACCGTCGTCAACATCGACCATCATCCGGACAACCGGCGCTACGGGCACGTCAACTGGGTCGATACGTCGGCGGCGGCGACCGGCGAGCTGGTCTACGCGCTGCTCGCCGCGTGGCCCGCGGAGATCACCGCCGACATCGCGACCAATCTCTTCACCGCGCTCCACACGGACACGGGCTCGTTCCGCTACTCGAACGTCACGCCGACGACATTCCGCATCGCGGCGGAGCTCACGGCGGCCGGCGCCGCGCCCGCGGTCGTGTCCAGCGCGCTCTACGAGCGGAGGCCCGTCGACGCGCTCGCCAACCTCGGGCGCGCGCTCTCGCTCGTGCAGGTCAGCGAGGACGGCCGCGTGGCGTGGCTCGCGCTGCCGCACGGCACGGTCCCCGAGTCCTTCATCGAGAGCGAAGAGCTCGTCAACTATCCGCGGTCGCTCGGCTCGGTGCGCGTCGCGTGCTTCCTCCGCGAGGTGAACGGCGCCACGAAGGTGAGCCTGCGCAGCAAGGGCGACGTCGACGTGCAGGTGGTGGCCGCGCGCTTCGGCGGCGGCGGACACCGCGCGGCCGCCGGCTTCACGATCGCCGTGCCGCTCGATCAGGCGACGCGCGACGTGCTCGCCGCCGTCCATGCGGCAGTCGCGGAGCGCCACGGCTCCGCCGGGGCGCGGAGCGCCGGGGGGCTTGGGGGGCCGCTGGCGGCGGCCCCCCATGTCGACGACCGCTGACGAAGTCAGGAGTCGTCATAGTCGACAAGCCGGCCGGCGTCACCTCGTTCGACGTCGTGGGGCTCGTGCGCCGGCGCCTCGGCGCGCGCCGCGTCGGGCACGCCGGCACGCTCGATCCCGACGCGACCGGTGTCTTGCCGGTGCTCCTCGGGGAGGCGACGAAGCTCATGGGCTACCTCGCCGATCACGACAAGGAGTACCGGGCGCTCGTGCGCTTCGGCGTCCGCACGGACACCCAGGACATGAGCGGCCGCGTCCTCTCGGAGGTCGACGTGCCGGCGCTCGATCGCGCCGCCGTCGCGGCCGCCGCGAAGACGTTCGTCGGCCGCATCAAGCAGACGCCGCCGATGTACTCCGCGCTGCATCGCGACGGACGCCGGCTCTACGAGCTCGCGCGTGAGGGCGTCGAGGTGGAGCGTGCGGCCCGCGAGGTGCTCGTCCACGCGATCGACGTCGAGTCCGTCGACGGCGCGCGCGCGACGGTGCGCGTGGTGTGCGGGAAGGGCACGTACGTGCGTACGCTCGCCGCCGACCTCGGCGACGCGCTCGGGGTCGGCGGGGCGGTGGAGCAGCTTCGCCGGCTGCGGGTGGGGCCGTTCACGCTCGACGCGGCGGTGAGCTGGGAGCTGCTCGAGCACGCGCCCGCCGCTGAGCTGCGCGAGCGCGTCGCGCCTCCCGCGGCCGCGCTCGCCGGCTGGACGGAAGTTCGGCTCGACGCGCGCCGCGCCACCGCGTTCCGTCACGGCCAGGCGGTCGACGGCGGCGCCGCGCCGGGTCTCGTGCGCGTCCACGACGAGGACGGCACGCTCATCGGGATCGGCGAGATCGATGCGGGCACCGGGCGGCTGCAGCCGGTGAGGATCCTCCATGCGGATCGTTCGGACGCTCGAGTCCTTCCCGCCTGACGCGCGGCCGAGCGTCGTCGCGCTGGGCGTCTTCGACGGCGTCCACCTCGGCCACCGCGCGATCCTCGACACGGCGGTCGCGCGCGCCGGCGCAATTGACGGCGATGGGCCGTCGAGATCGGGTGTGACCGCCGTCGCGTGCACGTTCGACCCGCATCCGGCCGAGATCCTCCAGCCCGACCGGGCGCCGAAGCCGATCACGACGCTGGAGGAGCGGCTCGCGCTGATCGCCGAGAGCGGCATCTCGCTCACGGCGGTGGTTCCGTTCACCAGGGCGCTCGCGGCCGTGGAGCCGGAGGCGTTCGTCGGCGACATCCTCGTGGGCCGTCTCGGGGCGCGCGAGATCGTCGTGGGCTTCAACCATCGCTTCGGGCGCGGCGCTCGCGGCGACGAGCGGCTGCTGCGTGAGCTGGGGAGCCGGCTCGGATTCCACACCGAAGTGGTGCCGCAGACCGAGCTCGACGGTGCGCCCGTCTCCTCGAGCGCGATCCGCTCGGCGCTCCAGCGCGCGGACGTCGAAAGCGCGGCCCGCATGCTCGGCCGCCCCTACTTCGTCAGCGGTGAAGTGGTGGAGGGGGACCGCCGTGGACGGACGCTCGGGTTTCCGACCGCGAACATCGCCGCCGAGCGCCAAGTCCTCGTGCCGACCGGAGTCTACGCGTGCCGACTCCACCTGGGAGATGTCGTCCACCCAGCCGTCCTGAACGCCGGGGTCCGGCCGACATTCGGAGAGAAGGGTTTCACTCTCGAGGCCCATGTCATCGATTTCTCAGGTGATCTTTACGGCCGCTCCGTACGGCTCGACTTCGTCCGGCACATCCGTGCCGAGCGGAAATTCCCGGGAGTCGAGGCGCTCAAGGCCCAGATCGCCGCAGACACCGCGGCCGCGCGCACGCTGCTCGGGGCCTGAGCGAGCAGCGCGACACCGCATAACTTTACTTCCCCGGGGGCGCGTGATACGGTGATGCGCACGTAATTATCGACCAAAAAAGGTGTTTTCGAACCTGCCCAGCGGGGAGCGATCTCCAGGGCGGGCGATTGGAGGAGGCCCTCACATGGCGCTGGCCGTCGACCGCAAGAAGAGCTTGATCGAGCAGTTCCGCACGCACGAGGGCGATACCGGCTCCCCCGAGGTGCAGATCGCCCTGCTGACCGAACGGATCAACGGCCTCACCGAGCACTTCAAGGCACACGCGAAGGACCATCACTCGCGGCGCGGTCTGCTGATGCTGATCGGCAAGCGCCGCGGCCTGCTGGGGTACTTGCAGAAGAAGGACTCCGATCGCTACCGGGCGGTCATCGAGAAGTTGGGTATCCGCCGCTGACATATTTGACGGCCATGGGCCGTCAAGGTGTGAAGTCGGCACGAGTAGTCAAACGGTTGGTCCTCGGTCGGAAAGAAACCGGGGGCCCGCGAGCGGCGCGTTCCGCCGCTCATCACACGTTCGCCGGTTTCCGGACGAACCACGAGGACAACGGTTCACATGACGCACACAGTCTCAGTCGACATCAACGGCCATCCCCTTTCACTCGAGACCGGCAAGGTGGCCAAGCAGGCGGAGGGCGCCGTCGTCGTGCGCTACGGCGACACGATGGTTCTGGCGACCTGCGTCGCCGCGAAATCCGCCAAGGAATCGCAGGACTTCTTCCCGCTCACCGTCGAGTACCGCGAGAAGGCGTACGCCGGCGGACGGATCCCCGGCGGCTACTTCAAGCGTGAGGGCGCCCCGGTCAAGAAGGAGACGCTGACCTCCCGGCTGATCGACCGCCCGATTCGCCCGCTCTTCCCCGACGGCTTCAAGAACGAAGTCCAGGTCATCTGCCTCGTGATCTCCGGCGACCAGGCGAACGATCCGGACGTGCTGGCGATCAACGGCGCCTCGGCGGCCCTCTGCCTGTCCGGGATTCCGTTCGACGGGCCGATCGGCGCGGTGCGCGTCGGCCGGGTCGACGGCACGCTGATCGTCAATCCGACCACGAAGCAGCGGGAGCAGTCGTCGCTCGAGCTCGTGGTGGCGGGCGCGGAAGACGCCATCCTGATGGTCGAGTCGGGCGCGAAGGAAGTGCCCGAGGAGATCATGCTGGAGGCGCTCGCGTTCGGCCACGCCGAGTGCAAGCGGCTGGCGAAGGCCCAGAAAGACCTCGCGGCCCAGGCGGCCAAGCCGCGCTGGCCGTTCGACCCGAACGCCGGCAAGAACACCGAGCTCCTCGCTCGCGTGAAGGAGCTCGCGGGTCCCAGGCTCCGTGAAGCGTTCCGCACGCACGCGAAGCACGCGCGCGCGGAAGCCGTCACCAGGGTGTTCGACGAGGTCGCGGGCGCGCTGGCCGTCGACGACGCCGCGAAGCCGGCGCTCAAGGCCGCGTTCGAAGAGGCGGAGTCGGCCGCGGTGCGCCGGCTGATCGTCGAGGAAGGCCTGCGCGTCGACGGCCGCCGGGTGAACGAGATCCGGCCGATCTCGGTCGAGACCAGCTATCTGCCTCGCGCGCACGGCTCGTCGCTGTTCACGCGCGGCGAGACGCAGGCGATGGTCTCCGCGACGCTCGGCACCAAGTCGGACGAGCAGAAGATCGAGGCGCTCGAAGGCGAGTCGTACCGCTCGTTCATGCTGCACTACAACTTCCCGTCGTTCTCCGTCGGTGAGGTCCGCCGCTTCGGCTCACCGTCCCGGCGCGACATCGGCCACGGCGCGCTGGCCGAGCGCGCGGTCGAGGCGGTGCTGCCGCCGAAGGAAGAGTTCCCGTACACGATCCGCATCGTGTCCGAGATCCTCGAGTCGAACGGCTCGTCGTCGATGGCGAGCGTCTGCGGCGCCTCGCTCGCGCTCATGGACGCGGGAGTGCCGATCAAGAGCCACGTGGCCGGCATCGCGATGGGCCTGGTGAAGGAAGGGGACCAGTACGGGATCCTGACCGACATCATGGGCACCGAGGACCACTACGGCGACATGGACTTCAAGGTCGCCGGCACCGAGACCGGCGTGACCGCGCTGCAGATGGACATCAAGATCAAGGGCGTCTCGATCGACATCATGCGCGAGGCCCTCAAGCAGGCGCGCGAGGCGCGGCTCTACGTGCTCGGCAAGATGCGCGACGCGCTCGGCCGTCCGCGGCAGGAGCTGAGCCCGTACGCGCCGCGGTTCGTCACGATCAAGATCAGGACCGAGAAGATCCGCGAGATCATCGGCCCCGGCGGCAAGGTCATCCGCGGCATCCAGGAGCAGACGGGCGCCAAGATCGACGTCGAGGACGACGGCCGCGTCACGATCTTCTCGCCGGACAACGCCTCCGTGCAGAAGGCGCTCGGCATGATCCAGGACATCTGCCGCGAGGTGGAGGTCGACCGGATCTACGTCGGCAAGGTGAAGAAGATCGTCGAGTTCGGCGCCTTCGTCGAGGTCATCCCGAACACCGAAGGCCTCCTGCACATCTCGCAGATCGCCGAGAGCCGGATCCGCTCCGTGCAGGACGTCCTCACCGAGGGCGACGTGGTGGCGGTGAAGGTCCTCGAGGTCGACGGCAACGGCAAGATGCGCCTCTCGCGCAAGATCGCGCTGCGCGAGCAGCCCGCGCTCTCCGAGAAGGAACAGCTGAAGAACCCCAACGCGAGCTCGCCCCCGCGTGAGTGAAGCCGCGTGAGTGAAGAGTACCGCCGCAGCGTCCTGCCGAACGGCATTCGGATCCTCACGGAGCGGATGCCGCACGTTCGATCGGTCGCCGTCGGCGTGTGGGTCGAGACGGGAAGCCGTCGCGAGCCCCGGCCGCGCGGCGGCATCTCGCACCTGATCGAGCACCTGGTCTTCAAGGGGACCGCGACCCGCTCCGCCGAAGAGATCGCGAAGACGATGGACTCGGTGGGCGGCCAGATGGACGCGTTCACCACCAAGGAGCACACCTGCTTCTACGTGCAGGTGCTCGACGAGCACCTGCCGCTCGCGGTCGATCTCCTGACGGACATCCTGCTGCACCCGCGCTTCGACGCCGAGGAGCTCGAGCGCGAGAAGCAGGTCGTCCTCCAGGAGATCAAGATGGTGGACGACACGCCGGACGACATCATCCACGACATCTTCGCGGAGCAGATCTGGAAGGATCATCCGCTCGGGCGGCCGATCCTCGGCACCAGGGAGCTGGTGACCGGCTTCAGCCGCGACGTGATCGCGGAGCACTTCGCCGAGGAGTACGTCGCGCCGAAGGTCATCATCGCCGCCGCGGGCAACGCGACGCACGAGCAGGTGGTCGAGCTCTTCCGCGCGGGCTTCGACGGCTTCGGCCGCCCGCCGATCGCGCGGCCCGACTCGACGCCCGGCATGATTCCCGGCGTCAACATCGTCCACAAGCAGCTCGAGCAGGTGCACCTCGTGATGGGCTTCCCGGGCCTGCGCCAGTCGGCGCCCGAGCGCTACGCGCTGTTCCTGCTGAACGACATCATCGGCGGCAGCATGTCGTCGCGCCTCTTCCAGGAAGTGCGCGAGCGGCAGGGTCTCGTCTACGCGATCCACTCCGGCGTGCAGGCGTTCCTCGACACCGGCGTGCTCTACTTCTACGCCGCCACGGACCCGGGCAACTTCTCGAAGGTCCTGAAGTCGGTGATGAAGGAGCTGCGCGATCTCAAGAAGAACGGGATCAAGCGGGAAGAGCTGACGCGCGCGAAGGACCATCTGAAGGGCAGCCTCATGCTCTCGCTCGAGACGAGCTCGAGCCGCATGAACCGGCTCGCCAAGCACGAGATGCACCTCGGCTCGTTCCTCACGATGGACGACATGATCGCCAACATCGAAGCCGTGGAGCACGAGCAGGTGCAGGCGCTCGTCGGCGAGCTGCTCGACGAGGACCGGCTCGCGTTGACGACGCTCGGTCCGCTCGACCGCCGCAACCTGCCCAAAGACTTCGTCCGGTCGTAGCTGAGGTACGTCCGGTCCCCGTCCCGCTCGCGCGCTGGTTCCCCGGAGTGTTCTACGGATGGTGGATCGTCGGCGCCGGCTTCTGCCTGGAACTCCTGATCGGCGCCTTGATGTTCCACGCGTACGGCGCCTACGCGGTGAAGCTCCGTGAGGAATTCGGCTGGAGCAAGACGCTCCTCTCGGCCGCGTTCGCGATGGCGCGCGCGGAGAGCGGGATCTTCGGGCCGCTCCAGGGGTGGATGACCGACCGCTTCGGACCTCGCGTGCTGATCCGGACCGGCATGACGATCTTCGGCGTCGGATTCCTCCTCTTCAGCTTCATCGGCGGGCCGGTGACGTTCTTCCTCACGTTCTTCATGATGGCCGTGGGCTCGAGCCTCGGCGGCTACATGCCGATCGGGGTCGCGATCGTGTCGTGGTTCCGGCGCCGCCGGGCACTCGCGCTCAGCATCAGCTCGTGCGGCATGTCGGCGGGCGGCATCCTGGTCCAGTTCGTGGCGCTGGCGCTCACGCACTGGGGCTGGCGGTGGACGGCGTTCGCGTCGGGCGGCGTGATCCTGGTCCTCGGGATCTTGCTCGCCCAGGTGGTGCGTCACCGACCCGAGCCGTACGGCTTCGTCCCGGACGGGATCACCGCTGCGGACGCGCCCACCGACGCGCCACGCCGGCGGTCCGTGAACTTCACCGCGGGCGAGGCCGTTCGCACGCGGGCCTTCTGGTGTATCTCGCTCGGCCACGGCGCCGCGCTGCTGGTGGTGTCCGCGGTCATGGTCCATCTGATCGTCCACGTGACCGAGCGGCTCGGCTACTCGCTGCAGCAGGCCGCGACCGTGCTGGCGATGGTCACCGTGGTCCAGCTCGTGGCGCAGCTGAGCGGTGGGTGGGCCGGCGACCGCTTCAGCAAGCGGCTGATCTGCGTGGGGTGCATGATGGCGCACGCCGCGGGGCTCGTGCTGCTCGCCCACGCCACCGCGTTCTGGATGCTGCTGGCGTTCGCGATCATCCACGGCGCGGCGTGGGGCATCCGTGGGCCGCTGATGTCCGCGCTCCGCGCCGACTATTTCGGGGCCGCGTCCTTCGGGATGATCAGCGGGATCTCCTCGATGGTGTTGATGGTCGGGATGATGGGCGGTCCGCTGGTCGCCGGGATTCTCGCGGATCGCACCGGCAGCTACGTGCCAGGCTTCCACATCCTCGCGGCGCTCGCGGCCGCCGGCTCCGTCGCCTTCGTCTTCGCCACGCCTCCCCAGCCTCCGGTCCGGGCCTGGCGCATCGTGCCGGATCCGGCCGATGCGTGAGACGCGAGCCCTAGATACTGCGTGAGAAGGGCCCCCCCCTTCCACTCGTTGTGGTTTTGCCGTAATGTGAAGGCCTACCCATGATCGAGCGGTACACGCGGCCGGAGATCGGGCGGATCTGGAGCGAAGAGGCGAAGTACACCGCGTGGCTCCGCGTCGAGATCGCCGTGTGCGAGGCGTATCACCGCCGCGGCCGGATTCCCGCCGGCGTCATGCCGCGGATTCGCGCGCTGAAGGTCGACGTCGCGCGCATCCTCGCGATCCAGGAGCGCGTGAAGCACGAGATGATCTCTCTGCTCACGTCGATCGAGGAGCAGCTCGGCGCCGAGTCGCGCTTCGTCCACATCGGCCTCACGACCAACGACGTGTGGGACACCGCGCTCGCGCTGCAGTGCCGTGACGCGATGGATCTGCTGATCGCCGGCCAGGAGAAGCTGCGCGCGTCCCTGGGGGCGCTCGCGGTCAAGCACAAGGACACGCTGATCGCGGGCCGCACGCACGGCGTCCACGCCGAGCCCACGACGTTCGGCCTCAAAGTCGCGGTCTGGTACGACGAGGCGAAGCGCAACGGCGACCGCCTGAAGCGTGCGCGCGAGATCATCGCGGTCGGCAAGCTCTCCGGCGCCGTCGGCAACTTCGCGAACGTCGATCCGTCGATCGAGGACGAGGTCTGCCGCGAGCTCGGCCTGACCCCGGCGCCCGCGTCCACGCAGATCGTGCAGCGCGACCGGCACGCGGAGTTCTGCTCGGCGCTCGCGATCGCGGCGGCGTCGATGGAGAAGATCGCGCTCGAGGTCCGCGGCCTCCAGCGCACGGAAGTGCTCGAGGCGCAGGAGCCGTTCAGCGAGGGGCAGAAGGGGTCGAGCGCGATGCCGCACAAGCGCAACCCCGAGCTCGCCGAGCGCGTCTGCGGCCTCGCGCGGCTGATCCGCACGAACGCGCAGGCGGCGCTGGAGAACGTCGCGCTGTGGCACGAGCGCGACATCAGCCACTCGTCGGTCGAGCGCGTGATCCTGCCCGACTCGACGATCCTGCTCCACTACCTGCTGCACCTGAGCACGTTCATCGTCGACGGCCTCGAGGTCGACGTCGCGCGCATGGCCGAGAACCTCGAGAAGAGCTACGGGCTGGTGTACTCGCAGCGCGTGCTGCTCAAGCTGACCGACGCCGGGCTGCCGCGCCAGAAGGCGTACGAGATCGTCCAGCGCAACGCGATGCGCGCGTGGCGCGAGCGCCGGTCGTTCCTCGAGCTGCTCGGCGGCGATCCCGACGTCACCGGCCATCTGTCCCCGGACGAGCTGAAGGCCTCCTTCGACCCGGCCTGGTACCTCCGCCACGTGGACTCGATCTTCAAACGCGTTGGGCTCCACTAGAGAGGCGCGCATGACAAAGGCTCCCACCCCGAAGGTCGAGCAGGGCGAGAAGCTCTACGAGGGCAAGGCGAAGATCGTCTACTCGACGAGCCGCCGCGATCTCGTCATCCAGTACTTCAAGGACGACGCGACCGCGTTCAACGCGCTCAAGCGCGGGACGATCGTCGGCAAGGGCGAGGTCAACAACCAGATGTCGGCCACGCTGTTCCGCGTCCTCGAGAAGGCGCGCGTCCCGACGCACTTCGTGGAGCAGCTCTCCGGGCGCGAGATGCTGTGCAAGAAGCTCGACATCATCAAGATCGAGACGATCGTGCGCAACATCGTGGCGGGCAGCCTCGCGAAGCGCACCGGCCTTCCCGAGGGCACGCCGGTGAAGCCGGCGATCGTCGAGCTCTACTACAAGTCCGACCCGCTCGGCGATCCGATGTTCAACGAGGAGCACGTGCGGATGCTGAAGCTCGCCACGCCGAGGGAAGTGGCGTGGCTCAAGAAGCAGGCACTCCGCATCAACGACGTGCTGCGCCCGTTCCTCCTGAAGAAGGGGCTGCTCCTCGTCGACTTCAAGCTCGAGTTCGGCCGTCACCGCGGCCAGCTCTTCCTCGGCGACGAGATCTCGCCCGACACGTGCCGGCTCTGGGACGCGAAGACCCGGCAGAAGCTCGACAAGGATCGCTTCCGCCAGGACCTCGGCGGCGTGGAGGAGGCGTACCACGAGGTCTATCGCCGCGTCGTGGGAGCCGCAGGACGTCGCGGGGCTGAGGCCCCGCCGTCCGGGGCGACCGATATGAAAATTCAGGAATCGGCATGAAGTGCCGCGTCCTCATTCGTCTGCGGCCGGGGATCATGGACGTGCAGGGCGCGGCCGTGCAGCGCGCGCTGATCGGTCTCGGCTTCGGCGACCTGCGCGACCTGCGCGTGGGGAAGGTGATCGACGTGGACGTGGACGCGCCGACCGCGCCCGCGGCGCGCGCGCGCGTCGACGAGATGTGCAAGAAGCTCCTCGCGAATCCCGTGCTGGAGGACTACACGATCGAGATCGTCGAGGCGCCCGACCTTGAAGCGGCCCATGCCGTCCGGTAAGATCGCGCCATGAAATTCGGCGTCGTCGTCTTCCCAGGCACGTGGAGCGATTGCGATTTCCATCACGTCATTTCCGAAGTGATCCATCAGCCCGTGAAGTACGTGTGGCATCGCGAGCGCGATCTCGGCGACGTCGACTGCGTGATCCTGCCCGGCGGCTTCTCGTACGGCGATTACCTGCGCGCGGGCGCGGTCGCCGGCCGGTCGCCGGTGGTGGACGCGATCCGCGACTTCGCCGCGAAGGGCGGTCTCGTGCTGGGCTCGTGCAACGGCTTCCAGATCCTCTGCGAGGCCGGCCTGCTTCCGGGCGCGCTGCTGCGCAACGAGTGCCTCCAGTACCGCTGTCAGTCCACGCACCTGCTCGTCGACAACGTGGACACGCCCTTCACGCGCGGTCTCCGTCCGGGGCAAGTGCTCACGATGCCGATCTCGCACGGCGAGGGGAAGTACCAGGTCGACGCGCCGACGCTCGCGCGGATGCGCGCGGGGAACCAGATCGTGTTCCGCTACGCGACGGCCGAGGGCCAGGTGACGCGCGCCGCGAATCCCAACGGCTCGCTCGAGAACATCGCGGGAGTGATCAACGAGGAAGGCAACGTGCTCGGCATGATGCCGCACCCCGAGCGCGCGGCGGAGGCGGTGGTGGGTGGCACCGACGGACTCCTGCTCTTCCAGTCCCTCCTCGGCAGCCTCGTCGAGGACGGCACGCTCTTCCCGCGCTGAGCTTGCCCCTCGCCGAGCCGAAGGTCACGCTCGACCTCGCGCGCGGCCTCGGCCTCACGGCCGACGAGTACGACCGCATCCTGAAGCAGCTCGGGCGTGAGCCCACGTACACCGAGCTCGGTCTCTTCTCCGCCCTCTGGTCCGAGCACTGCGCGTACAAGCACTCGCGCGTCTTCCTCAAGCGGCTGCCGACGCAAGGCCCGCGCGTGCTGCAGGGGCCCGGCGAGAACGCCGGCGCCATCGACATCGGCGACGGCTGGGCGGTCGTGTTCAAGATGGAGAGCCACAACCATCCGTCGTTCATCGAGCCGTTCCAGGGCGCGGCGACGGGCGTGGGCGGCATCCTGCGCGACATTTTGACCATGGGCGCCAGGCCGATCGCGATCCTCGACTCGCTGCGCTTCGGCGATCCCGCTGATCCCAAAGTTCGACACCTGGTGTCGGGCGTCGTCTCCGGGATCTCGTGGTACGGCAACTGCTTCGGCTGCCCGACGGTCGGCGGCGAGATCGCGTTCGCGCCGGAGTACGCCGGGAACCCGCTGGTGAACGTGATGTGCGTCGGCCTCGTCCGCGCCAGCGAGATCTTCCGGGCGCGCGCCGACGGCATCGGCAACCCGGTCTTCTACGTCGGCAACAAGACCGGGCGCGACGGCATCCACGGCGCCACGATGGCGTCGGCGACGTTCGACGACAACGCGCACGAGCGCCGCCCCACGGTCCAGGTCGGCGATCCCTTCACGGAAAAGCTGTTGCTGGAGGCGTGCCTGGAGGCGATGGCGACCGGCGCCGTCGTCGGCATCCAGGACATGGGCGCCGCGGGCCTCGCCTGCTGCACCTCCGAGATGCCGGCGCGCAGCGGCACCGGCATGGAGGTCGAGCTCTCCGCGGTGCCGCAGCGCGAAGAGGGGATGACGCCGTACGAGCTGCTGCTCTCGGAATCGCAGGAGCGAATGCTGCTCGTGGCGGTGCGCGGCCGCGAAGAGGAGGTTCGCCGCGTGTTCGCGAAGTGGGAGCTGGACGCGGTGAAGGTGGGCACGGTGATCCCGGACACGAGCCTCGTCGTCCGGCACCGGGGCCACGAGGTCGCGCGGGTTCCGGTCGACGCGCTGGCGGACGGGCCGCGCTACGAGAAGCCGACCGCGGAGCCCGCGTGGCTGGCCGAGCGCCGCGGCTTCGACCCGCTCACGCTCCCGCCGCCCGTCGATCCCGCCGAAGCGCTCGTCGCGCTGATGGCCTCGCCGACCATCGCGTCGAAGGAGTGGGCGTTCCGCCAGTACGACCAGCAGGTCGGCATCAACACGCTGGTGGTCCCGGGCTCGGACGCCTCGGTGCTGAGAGTCAAAGGCACGCGGCGGGGACTGGCGGTGGCCACGGACGGCAACGGGCGTCAGGTCTTCCTCGACCCGCGCCGGGGCGCCGCCATGGCCGTGTGCGAGGCGACCCGCAATGTCTCGTGCGCCGGAGGCGAGCCGCTCGGGCTGACGGATTGCCTGAACTTCGGCTCGCCCGAGCGGCCCGAGATCCTGTGGCAGTTCGCCGAGGCGATCGACGGCATCGCGGATGCGTGCCGCGCCCTCGAGGTCCCCGTGGTGGGCGGCAACGTTTCCTTCTACAATGAAACCTCCGGACAGGCAGTTCTCCCGACGCCCGTGGTCGGCGTGGTCGGTGTGCTCGAGGATGCGAGCCGAATGGCGACCCAGTGGTTCAAGAGCGGCGGACAACGGATCGCGCTGCTCGGCCCGGACGACGTGAGCCTCGGAGGCAGCGAGTATCTCTGGTCGCGGCACGGCACGCTCGCGGGCACGCTGGCGCCTCTCGATCTCGGTCTCGAACGGCGCGTGCAGCACGCGGTGCGCGCCGCGATCTTCGCGGGGCTGGTGACGGCGGCGCACGATTGCGCGGAGGGCGGGCTCGCGGTCGCGCTCGCCGAGAGCTGTGTGACGGGGCCGGCGCCGATCGGCGCGGACGTGAGCGTCGACGCGAGGGGACGGATCGATCACGTGCTGTTCGGCGAAGGGCCGTCGCGCGTGATCGTGACGGTCGAGCCGGAGCGGGCACGGGAGTTCGAAGCGTTGATGGCGGAGTCGGCGATCCCGTGGCGATGGATCGGAGCTACGGGCGGTGACCGGCTGGTCGTGCGGGCGAGCGGCACGGTGGTGAGCGCGGGGCTCGGAGAGATCGAGGGCGCCTGGAGGAGCGGATTTGAGCGCCACATGGCGTGACGACAAGTTCCACGACGAGTGCGGCCTCTTCGGCATCTGGAATCATCCCGAGGCCGCCAACGTGACCTACCTCGGTCTCTACGCGCTCCAGCACCGCGGCCAGGAGTCCGCGGGGATCGCCGCGACCGACGGCGACAACTTCCACATCGAGAAGGCGATGGGCTGGGTCGCGGACGTCTTCAGCCGCGAGCGGCTGCGCCGTCTCCCCGGCCACCGCGCGATCGGCCACGTCCGCTACTCCACGGCCGGCAGCTCGAACCTGCGCAACGCCCAGCCGATCACCGCGAAGACCGCGCGCGGCCCGATCGCCATCGCGCACAACGGCAACCTCACCAACGCCGAAGAGCTGCGCAAGGGCATGGAGAAGGACGGCGCGATCTTCCAGTCCAACTCCGACACCGAGGTCATCCTGCACCTGCTCGCGCGCGCGCCGGCGGGACCGCTCGAGGAGCAGATCCCGCACGCGCTGAAGCAGGTGAAGGGCGCGTACTCGCTCCTGATCATGACGCGCGACGCGATCTACGCGATGCGCGACCCCCACGGCTTCCGCCCGCTGACGCTCGGCCGTCTCGACGACGCGTGGGTCGTGGCGTCCGAGACCTGCGCGCTCGACCTGATGGAGGCGAAGCCCGACCGTGACGTCGAGCCCGGCGAGATCGCCGTCATCTCCGACGCGGGCGTGCGGTCCCTGCGCTTCGCGCTGCCCGCCGACAAGCTGCAGTGCGTGTTCGAGTACGTCTACTTCGCGCGCCCCGACTCGACGCTGTGGGGCCGGAACGTGCACACCGTGCGCAAGGCGTTCGGCCGGCAGCTCGCACGCGAGTATCCGGTCAGCGCGGACATCGTGATTCCCGTGCCGGACTCCGGCACCAGCGCCGCGCTCGGCTACTCCGAAGAGGCGGCGATCCCGTACGAGATGGGCCTGATCCGCAATCACTACGTGGGCCGCACGTTCATCGAGCCGCAGCAGGGCATCCGGCACTTCGGGGTGAAGGTGAAGCTGAACCCGATGCCGGAGATGATCGCGGACAAGCGCGTGGTCGTCGTGGACGACTCGATCGTGCGCGGCACGACGAGCCGCAAGATCGTCCGCATGATCCGCAGCGCGGGCGCGCGCGAGGTGCACGTGCGGATCTCGTCACCGCCGATCCAGTGGCCCTGCTACTACGGCATCGACACGCCGACGCGCAAGGAGCTGATCGGGGCGAGCCACCAGGTGGAGGAGATCCGGCGCTATCTCGCCGCCGACACGCTCGGCTATCTCTCGCTGGACGGCATGCTCAAGGCGACCGGCTCCGATCCCGCGAACTTCTGCCACGCCTGCTTCACCGGGAATTACCGGGTGGGGATGGAGCCGGATTCGACGCCGCAACTGCCCCTCTTCGAGGCCGAGTAGCTGGATCCGCTGACGTACCGCGACGCCGGGGTCGACATCGAGGCCGGCGACGAGGCCGTGCGGCGGCTCACTCCCCACGCGCGGAGCACGAGCCGCCCGGAGGTGCTCGGCGGCATCGGCGCGTTCGCGTCGTTCGTCAAGATCCCGCCCGGCTATCGCGAGCCCGTGATGGTCTCGTCGACCGACGGCGTCGGCAGCAAGCTCAAGGTCGCGTTCCGCGCCGATCGCCACGACACCGTCGGCATCGATCTGGTCGCGATGGGCGTGAACGACGTGCTCGTGCATGGCGCCGAGCCGCTCTACTTCCTCGACTACATCGGTACGGGCCGCGTCGATCCCGCGCGCGTCGAGCGCATCGTCGCGGGTGTCGCGGAAGGCTGCCGCCGCGCGGGCTGCGCGCTGGTCGGCGGCGAGATCTCGGAGATGCCCGACATCTACGCGTCGACCGAATACGACCTCGTCGGCTTCGCGGTCGGCGTGGTCGAGGCGAGCCGCATCGTCGACGGCCGCGCCGTGCGCCCGGGCGACGCGGTGCTCGGCCTCGCCTCGGCGGGCCTGCACTCGAACGGCTACACGCTCGCGCGCAAGATCGTCTTCGACGTGATGCGCCTCGCGATCGACGCGCCCATGCACGGCACCGGGCGGACGGTGGCGGACGAGCTGCTCGAGCCCACGCGCATCTACGTGCGCAGCGTGCTCCGGCTCCTGAAGGAGGTCGACGTGCACGCGATGGCGCACATCACCGGCGGCGGCTTGCCGGGCAACGTGCCGCGCGTGCTCCCGGAGCGCTGTCGCGCGGTGCTGCACCGCCGTGCGTGGTCGGTGCCTCCGGTGTTCGAGGCGCTGCGCGTCGCAGGCCGCGTCGCCGACGACGAGATGTTCCGGACGTTCAACATGGGCATCGGCTACGTCGTCATCGTGCCCGCGCCGGCCGTCGAGCGCGCGACGGCGGTGCTCACCGCGGCCGGCGAGACCGTGAAGACGATCGGCGAGATCGTCGCCGGCGAGCGCGGCGTGGAGCTGGTCGCGTGAGCGCGCGCGACGCGCGGGCGGAGCCGTTGCGTGTCGGCGTGCTCGCGTCGGGACGCGGCTCGAACCTCCAGGCGATCCTCGACGCGACCCGCGCGCCCGGCTTTCCCGCGCGCGTGGTGATCGTGATCTGCGACCGCGAGCGCGCGACGGCGCTCGAGCGCGCGCGCGCGGCGGGCGTCGAGGCGCTCTGGATGAATCCGAAGGACTACGCGGACCGCGAGTCCTACGACGCCGCCCTCGTGAAGGAGCTGAACGCGCGCCGGGTCGGGCTCATGTGTCACGCCGGCTGGATGAGGATTCTTTCGGCGGTCTACATCCGCGCGTTCGCGGGGCGGGCGATGAACATCCACCCGTCGCTGCTCCCGTCCTTCCCGGGCCTGCACGCGCAGCGCCAGGCCCTGGACCACGGCGCGAAGGTCGCGGGCGCCACGGTGCACTTCGCGGACGAAGGCGTCGATACGGGGCCGATCATCGCGCAGGCGAGCGTCCCGGTTCACGATGACGACACGGAGGAGACCTTGGCCGCACGCATTCTCGTGGAAGAGCACCGCCTGTATCCCGAGGCCGTCAGGCTCTTCGCCGAAGGCCGGCTCTCGCTCGACGGCCGCCGGGTGAGGATCGCGCGATGAAGGTCCGGCGCGCGATCGTCAGCGTCCACGACAAGACCGGCGTCGTCGACCTCGGCCGGCGGCTCGCCGCGCTCGGTGTCGAGATCCTCTCCACCGGCGGAACGGCGAACCTGTTGCGCACCGAAGGCGTGCCCGTGCGCGAGGTCGCCGACGTCACCGGCTTCCCCGAGATGATGGACGGGCGCGTGAAGACCCTGCACCCGAAGATCCACGGCGGGATCCTCGCGCGCCGCGACGTCCCCGCCCACCTCGAGGCGCTCGAGCGCCACGGCATCCCGCCGATCGATCTGGTCGTCGTCGCCCTCTATCCGTTCGAAGCGACGATCGCGAAGCCGGGCGTCACACGTGCCGAGGCGATCGAGCAGATCGACATCGGGGGGCCGACGATGATCCGCGCGGCCGCGAAGAACCACGAGGCCGTGGCGGTGGTGACCGATCCGTCGCAGTACGCGGCGGTGCTCGACGAGATGGAGAAGAGCGGCGGCGCGCTGAGCCGCGACACGTGCAGGCACCTCGCCGCCGACGCGTTCCGCCGCACCTCGCGTTACGACACTGCGATCGCCCGCTATCTGGCCGAAGACACAGGGGAAGAGTACGCGCCGGTGTTGCGCCTCGAAGGCGACAAGGCCCTCGGGCTGAAGTACGGCGAGAACCCGCATCAGACCGCCGCCTTCTACCACCTGAGCGGCACGCCGCCGATCGGGCTCTCCGCGATGAAGCCGCTCCACGGCCCCGAGCTCGGCTACAACAACCTGCTCGACTTCTCCGCCGCCCTCGCGCTGCTGCTCGAGTTCGACGACCCGGCTGCGGTCGTGATCAAGCATACGAACCCCTGCGGCGCGGCGCTGGGGCAGACGGTCGGCGAGGCCATGGTGAAAGCGAAGGCGTCGGATCCCGTGTCGATCTACGGCGGGATCGTCGGCGTCAATCGCACGCTCGACATGGCGGTCGTCAGGGCGCTGTCCGGGATCTTCGTCGAGATCCTGTTCGCGCCCGAGTTCGCGCCCGACGCGCTGGCCGAGCTCAGACGGACGAAGCAGAAGTGCCGGGTCTTCGAGGTGCCGTGCGACCGCGCGCAGCTCCCGCGGCGCCTGCCGGAATACCGGAGCGTGCTCGGCGGGCTGCTCGCGCAGTCGACGGACCTCGACGACCTCGAGCCGAACGCGCTCAGGACCGTCTCGAAGCGCGCGCCGACGGCGGAGGAGATGCGCGCGCTACGCTTCGCCTGGCGCGTGGGCAAGCACGCGAAGTCGAACGCGATCGTGCTGACGACCGCCGACCAGATCATCGGTGTCGGCGCCGGGCAGATGAATCGCGTCGACTCCGCGCGGCTCGCCGTGATGCGCGCTCGCGCGCAAGGCCTGGAGACGCGCGGCACCGTGTGCGCGTCCGACGCGTTCTTCCCGTTCCGCGACGGCCTCGACGTGGTGGCCGAGGCCGGCGCCACCGCGGTCATGCACCCGGGCGGCTCGCTCCGCGACGACGAGGTCATCGCCGCCGCGGACGAGCACGGGATGGCGATGGTGTTGACCGGCATCCGGCACTTCAGGCACTAGCAGGGCACGATGGGCGGGAGCGGCGAGCGGATCTATGGCGAGGCGGAGATCGTCCGCATCCTGACGCTGTCGCCGAAGCGCGCCGCGCAGCTGCGGAGGCTCGAGCTGCTGCGCGCGGACGGCGCGGGCTACACGTTTCGCGATCTCCTCGCGCTGCGCGCGGCGAGCGCGCTGCTCGACGCGGGCGCCTCGGTCCGCCAGATCAAGCAGGCGCTCGTCGCGCTGCGCCGCCAGGATCCCGAGCTCGTCCAGCCGCTCGCGGAGGTGCGGCTCGCGGTCGACGGCGGCCGCCTGATCGCGCAGTCCGATCGCGTGCGCTTCGATCCGCGCACGGGGCAGACCGTGCTCGATCTCGAGACGAAGGACCTGCAGGCCGCCGCGGACGCCACGCTGGTGATGGGCCTCGTGCGCCCGCTCTCGCCCCCCGTCGAGCAGGCCGAGACGTGGTTCGAGCGCGCGAGCGAGAAGGAGAGCGATCCCGCGCACTGGGACGAGGCGATCGAGGCGTACCGCCGGGTGGTGGAGATCGATCCGACGTACGCGGCCGCGTGGAATAACCTCGGCCTCCTGCTGCACCGGATGGGGCACTACGACGACGCGAACGAGGCCTACAAGACGGCGCTCGTGCAGGACGAGCGGTGCTGCCAGGCCGCGTACAACCTCGGCTCCTTGCACGAGGACCGCGGCGACGTGGACATGGCGATCCGCTACTACCGCATCGCGCTCGAGCTGGCGCCCGACTACGCGGACGCGCACTTCAACCTCGCGGCCGCGCTCTCGCGCGCGGGACGGGCGAGCGACGCGCTCCGTCACTGGCAACGCTACGTCGAGCTCGACGCGGGAAGCCCGTGGGCGCGCATCGCGCGCGCGCACCTCGAGCTCGTCGAGCCCGGAGGGCCCGAGGCATGAGACTGCTCCTCGTCGGCGGCGGCGGGCGCGAGCACGCGCTCGCGTGGAGGATCGCCCGGAGTCCCGAGGTCACCGCGTTCTTCGCGGCGCCGGGCAGCCCGGGCATCGCTTCGCATGCCACGTGCGTGCCGGTCCCCGTGGATGCGTTCGACGACATCGTGCGGCTCGTCGAGCGCGAGCGGATCGATCTCACCGTCGTCGGCCCCGAAGTCCCGCTCGTCGCCGGTCTCGCCGATCGTCTGGCGTCCGGCGGTCACGCCGTGTTCGGACCGAGCGCGGCGGCGGCGCGCATCGAGGGCTCCAAGGCGTTCTCGAAGGATCTCATGGCGCGCTACGGCATCCCGACCGCGCGCTTCGCGACCTTCGCGGACGCCGCCGCCGCGCGGAGGTTCAGCCGCGACCTCGGCCCGTGCGTCGTGAAGACCGACGGGCTCGCCGCGGGCAAGGGCGCGATCGTGTGTCCGACGTTCGCGGAGGCCGACGCCGCGATCGCGCGGTGCATGGAGCAGGGCGCGTTCGGCGCCTCCGGACGCACGGTCGTGGTGGAAGAGTTCCTCCACGGCGACGAAGTGTCGTTCTTCGTGATCGTCAGCGGCACCGGGATCCTGCCGCTGACGGCCGCGGAAGATCACAAGACCATCTTCGACGGCGACCGCGGCCCGATGACGGGCGGGATGGGCGCCTTCGCGCCGGTCTCCGGCTTCGACGCCGCGATGGAGGCGCGCGTGATGGATGAGATCGTCCATCCGGTCGCGCGCGCGCTCGCGGCGGAAGGTGCGCCGTACCACGGCGCGCTGTTCGTGCAGCTCATGCTCACGGCTGAAGGTCCGAAGGTCGTCGAGTTCAACTGTCGCTTCGGCGATCCCGAGTGCCAGGTGCTGATGGTGCGTCTCGCCGACGATCTGGTGCCGGTGATGGCCGCGGTCGCACGGCGTGAGAAGCTCCCGCGCGCGCTCGCGTGGTCGTCCGACGCCGCGGTGTGCGTGAACATGGTCTCCGGCGGCTATCCCGGCAAGTATCCGACCGGGCTGCCGATCACGATTCCGAACGATCTCGAGCGCGAAGACCTGCACGTGTTCCACGCGGGCACGGCCATGAAGGACGGCCGGCTCGTGACCGCCGGCGGACGCGTGCTATCGGTCACCGCGACGGCGCCCACGGTGCCCGACGCGATCGCGCGCGCGTACGCCGCGGTGGAGCGCATCCGGTTCGACGGCGTGCATTTCCGGCGCGACATCGGCACGCGGCACGGCCTCGCGGCTCTGAAAGGGACCTGAGATGGACCGTCCTGTTCGCGTGGGTATCGTGCTGGGGAGCGACTCCGACTTCGACGTGATGGCCGACGCGGTGAAGGTCCTCGACGCGCTCGAGATCGGCTGCGAGGTCGTGGTCGCCTCGGCGCACCGCACGCCGAAGCGCACCGAAGAGTACGCGACGTCGGCGGCGGGCAAGGGAATCGGCGTGCTGATCGGCGCGGCGGGCGGCGCGGCCGCGCTGCCCGGTGTGCTCGCGGCGTCGACGCCGCTGCCCGTGATCGGCGTGCCGATCGCGTCCACGCCGCTCGGCGGGATGGACGCGCTGCTCGCGATCGCGCAGATGCCTCCCGGTGTCCCGGTCGCGACGGTGGCCGTCGGCGCGTGGGGAGCGACCAATGCCGCGATCCTCGCCGCGCAGATCCTCGCCGGCAGCGACGCCGCGCTCGCCAAGCGCCTCGCGGAGTATCGCGCGCGCCTCGCCGCGCAGGTGGAGGACCGCCAGCGTCGCGTCAACGACAAGCTCTCCGCCGCGCGCGCGTCCCGAGCGACGTAGTGCGAGCCGCGGGACGCCGCGGGGCGTGAATCAGCTCCGCACGCGCGTCGTCGCCGTCGACCCGTCGTCACCGTCGTCGTCCGCGATCGCCGATGCCGCCGCGGTCCTGGAAGCCGGCGGAGTCGTCGCGTTTCCGACCGAGACGTTCTACGGGCTCGGTGTCGCCGCGCTCGATGCCGCCGCGGTGCGCCGCCTGTTCGCGTTGAAGGGCCGCCCTGAATCGCGGCCGATCCTCGTCCTCGTCGACGATCCCGCGCGCGTCGATCGCGTGGCACTGCTGACTGGAGCGGCGCGCGAGCTGATCGCGCGCCACTGGCCGGGCGCGCTCACACTCGTGCTTCCCGCGCGCACGTCTGTTCCTCAGGAGCTCACGGCGGGTACGGGCACGATCGGCGTGCGCCAGTCCGCGCACCCGGTCGCGCGCGCTCTCGTCGCCGCGCTCGGCGCGCCGGTGACGGCCCCGAGCGCGAACCTGACGGGCGGGCCCCCTCCTTCGAGCGCGCAGGAGGTGCTCGCCGTGTTCGATGGGCGCATCGACCTGATCCTCGATGGCGGCCCGACCCCAGGCGGCCTCCCGTCGACGGTGCTGGACGTGACGGTGGATCCCCCGCGGGTCCTCCGCGAGGGCGCGGTGCGCGTGTGGTAGCGCCATGCGCGTGACCGGCGTCGTGCAGGCAGGGGGAAAGTCGGCGCGCATGGGTGGCGAGCCGAAAGCGCTGATGGAGGTCGGCGGCCGGCGCATCGTCGAGCGCGTGGTCGCCGCGATCGCGCCGGTGGTGGATGATGTGCTCGTGGTGACCAACACGCCGGAGCGCTACGCGTTCCTCGGGCTCCCGATGGTCGGCGACGTCTTTCCCGACCACGGCGCGCTGGGCGGCATCTATTCCGGCCTGGCCGCCGCGTCGGGCGACGTCGCGTTCACGGTCGCGTGCGACATGCCGTTCGTCCGCGCCGACGTCGTCCGCCTCGTCGTCGCGCATGCGGCCGGGGCCGACGTCGTGATTCCGCGCCTCGGCGAGTACCTCGAGACGATGCACGCGGCATACGGGAAAGCGTGCCTCGCTCCCATGGAGGAATGCCTGCGCGCCGGGCGCCTGAAGATCGTCGGCTTCTTCGACCGCGTGCGCGTGCGCGAGATCAGCGAGGCCGACGTGCGCGCGCTCGCCGATCCCGACGTCGTGTTCATGAACGTCAACACGCCCGACGAGCTCGCGCGGGCGCGCGCGCTGGACGCTCGCTAGCCGTGCGCGTGCGCCGCGTCGCGATCGTCCACTACCACGAGGTCAGCCTCAAGCGCGGCAACCGCCCGCTCTTCCTGCGTCACCTCGGGCGCAACATCGAGCGCGCGACGTCCGACGTCGGCCCCGTGCGGCTGCGGCAGCTGTCCGGCCGGATCCTCGTCGACCTCGACCGCAACGAGACGCCCGACGTCGTGCGCGACCGGATCGCGCGCGTGTGCGGGGTCGCGAGCGTCGCGCTCGCGTCCCGCGTGCCGTCGACCGTCGAGGCGATGAAGGACGCCATCGCGCAGCTCCTCGAGGGGCGCGCGTTCCGCTCGTTCCGCATCAGCGCGCGCCGGGCGTTCAAGACGTATCCGCTCACGTCGGTCGAGCTGAACCGCGACCTCGGCACCTTCGTGGTCGAGCGCACCGGCGCGCGCGTCGATCTCCACCACGCGGAGCTCGAGATCCACGTCGAGGTGATGCCGGCGGAGACCTTCGTCTACGTGAATCGCGTGGCGGGGCCCGGCGGGTTGCCCGTCGGCGCGAGCGGGACCGTGACCGCGCTGCTCTCGGGCGGCATCGATTCACCGGTGGCCGCGTGGCGGATGATCAAGCGCGGCTGCCGCGTCGTCTTCGTGCACTTCCACAGCGTGCCGTACCTGCCCGACGTGTCGCAGGGGAAGGCGCGCGCGCTCGCGGAGCGCCTGACGGAGTGGCAGTACGCCTCCCGCCTCTTCCTGGTCCCGTTCGGCGAGATCCAGCGTGAGATCGTCCTCGCGGTGCCGGGGCCGGCCCGCGTGGTGGTCTACCGGCGCATGATGATCCGGATCGCGGAGGCGATCGCGCGCTCCGTCGGCGCGCAGGCTCTCGTCACGGGCGAGAGCCTGGGGCAGGTGGCCTCGCAGACCCTCGAGAACATCGCGTGCATCGACGAGGCCGCGACGATGCCGGTCTTCCGGCCGCTCATCGGCACCGACAAGCTCGAGATCACGGGCGAGGCGCAGCGGCTCGGGACGTTCGAGATCTCGATCGAGCCCGACGCCGACTGCTGCACGCTGTTCACCCCGAAGCACCCGGCGACGCGGATGACGGAAGGGGCCACGCGAGCGGTCGAATCGGGCCTCGACATCCCCCGGCTCGTCGCGATGGGGACGTCCGGCGCGACGCTCGCGACCTTCGAGTTCCCATCGGAGACGCCCAAAGACTAGATGTAGTGAGCTTGACTTCGGCGACACCCTACCGGTATGGTTGACGCCGTATGACTGTCGTCGCGCTGGGCGCGGACCACGCCGGATTTCCTCTCAAGCAGGATCTCAAGCAGTGGCTCGTCGCCGAAGGCCACACCGTCGTCGACGCGGGAACGCATTCGACATCGTCGGTCGACTATCCGGATTTCGCCGCCGCCGTCGCGCGCGCGGTCGCGCACGGCGAGGTCGAGCGCGGCGTGCTCGTGTGCGGCACGGGGATCGGGATGGCGATCTCCGCGAACAAGATCACGGGCGTGCGGGCGGCGGTGTGCGGCGACGTCGAGACCGCGCGGATCTCGCGGCAGCACAACGACCTGAACGTGCTCGCGCTCGGCGGCCGCGCGACGTCGCGCGAGGACGCGATCGCGATCGTGCGCGCGTGGCTCGAGACGCCGTTCGACGGCGGACGCCACGCCACGCGCGTCGGCAAGATCGCGGGGCTCGAGCGCGAGGCGATCTCCTCCGACGCTCGCGAGGTGACCCGTGCGCCGGCTCGCTGATGTCGATCCCGACGTCGCGAAAGCGGTCCGCGAGGAAGCGCAGCGCCAGCAGCGCAACCTCGAGCTGATCGCGTCCGAGAACTTCGTCTCCGAGGCCGTCCTCGAGGCGGTGGGCTCCGTCCTCACCAACAAGTACGCGGAGGGCTATCCCGGCAAGCGCTACTACGGCGGCTGCGAGGTCGTCGACGTCGTCGAGGATCTCGCGATCGCGCGCGCGAAGGAGCTCTTCGGCGCGCAGCACGTGAACGTGCAGCCGCACTCGGGCGCGCAGGCGAACATGGCCGTGTACTTCACGGTCCTCAAGCCCGGCGACGTCGTGCTCGGCCCGAATCTCTCGCACGGCGGCCATCTCACCGCGGGCAGCCCGGTCAACTACTCCGGCAAGTTCTATTCGATCGTCGCGTACGGCGTGCGCCGCGACACCGAGCTGATCGACCTCGACGAGGTCCGCGACCTCGCGAAGAAGCACCGGCCGAAGCTGGTGATCGCCGGCGGCTCCGCGTTTCCGCGCGCGCTCGACTTCAAGCCGTTCGCGGAGATCGCGCACGAGGTCGGCGCGGCCTTGATGGCGGACGTCGCGCATCCCGCGGGCCTCGTCGCGGCCGGGCTCCATCCGTCGCCGGTCGGCATCGCGGACTGGGTGACGAGCACCACGCACAAGACGCTGCGCGGCCCGCGTGGCGGCATGGTGCTGACGTCGACCGCGAACGCCGCCGCGCTCGACAGGACCGTGATGCCGGGCGTGCAGGGCGGACCGCTGATGCACGTGATCGCCGGCAAGGCCGTCGCGTTCAAGGAGGCGCTCACGCCGGAGTGGCGCGCGTACCAGGGGCAGATCTTGAAGAACGCGAAGGCGCTCGCGGCCGCGCTGCTGGCGAAGGGCTACCGCCTCGTGACCGGCGGCACGGATACGCACCTGATGCTCATCGACGTCGGCACGCGCGGTCTCACGGGCAAGGACGCCCAGGAGGCGCTCGATCGCGCCTGGATCACCGTGAACAAGAACACGATCCCGTTCGAGACGAAGAGCCCGATGATCACGAGCGGGATCCGGATCGGCACGCCCGCCGTCACCACCCGCGGGATGAAGGAGCCCGAGATGGCGCAGATCGCCGCGCTCATCGATCGCGTGCTCTCGAACATGGGCTCGGCGCCGGCGGAAGCGGCGGTGCGCGGCGAAGTCCAGGAGCTCACCAACCGGTTCCCGCTCTATCCGGAGCGGACCGCGTGAGAGGGGGAGTCGCCCGATGAAATGCCCGTTCTGCGGCCACACCGAGGACCGCGTCGTCGATTCGCGCGTCGGCCGGGAAGGGGAGTTCATCCGCCGCCGGCGCGAATGCCTCAAGTGCCGCCGTCGCTACACGACCTACGAGTACATCGAGGACGTGCTTCCGCACGTCGTGAAGCGCGACAACCGGCGCGAGCCGTTCGACCGGCAGAAGCTGCGCGGCTCGATCCTCAAGTCGTGCGAGAAGCGCTCGGTCGGCGTGCAGGCGGTGGACGACGTCGTCGCGGACATCGAAGCGCGCCTGCACGAGCGCGCGGAGAAGGAGATCTCGAGTCTCGAGCTCGGCGAGCTCGTGATGGAGCACCTGCAGAAGCTCGACCAGGTCGCGTACGTCCGCTTCGCGTCGGTCTACCGGCAGTTCAAGGACATCAACCAGTTCATGGACGAGGTGCGCGGACTCCTGAAGGAAGACGCGAAGCCGAAGCCGCTGACGCCCCTGAACAAGCTGCGTCCTCCCGTGAAGGTGACCAAGTAGCTCGGGGAGTGGCCGGCGGGGCCCGGAGATGGCTCGGCCCTGCCGGAACGGGAGGCCGACAGGGCCGAAGGCGCCTCAGCGGCGCTTACTTCTTCTTCTTCTTGCCGCCCTTTTTCTTGGCCACTTGGTCACCTCCCTTCCCGGCACCGCTGTTCTGGCGGCATGCTAGGAGCCCTCGCAACCAGTGTCAAGGGTAAAATCCCATATACGGGGTCGAAACGATGCCTCTGACCCCACATCTTGTTGATCGGTGGCCGTCGACGCGGCCGCCGAGCGACGGGGATCGTCGTTTGACAACGCCAGGTGCGCAACGTATCGTGAGCGCCGTTGCCGCCGCCCCGGGCTCACTGACAATGCGCACTCATCCCCGGAGACCACCTCCATGAAGATCCTCTTCGTGAATCCGCGCTTCCCGAAATCGCTGTGGGGATTTCAGGGGATGTACGACCTGATCGGCGTGCGCTCGGGTCAGGCGCCGCTGGGCCTGATGACCGTCGCGGCGCTCACGCCGCCCGAGATCGCCGTCGAGCTCGTCGACGAGAACTGCTATCCGCTCTCGTACGAGACCGACGCCGACGTCGTCGCGATCGGCTGCTGGAACGTCCAGTACCGCCGCGCGCGCGAGCTCGCCGCCGAGTTCCGCAAGCGCGGCAAGCTGGTCGTCGTCGGCGGCCCGTATGCGAGCCTCTGCCCGGAGCGCTTCGAGGACGGCGCGTTCGACATCGTCTTCAACGGCGAGGTGGAGATCACGTGGCCGCAGTTCTGCCGCGATCTGCTCGCCGGCAAGCCGCAGACGCTCTACCGGCAGGTCGGCAACGTCGACATCCGGCTGTCGCCGATCCCGCGCTACGACCTCATCAAGCCCGAGGACTACCTCTACTACTTCGCGCAGACGACGCGCGGCTGCCCGTTCCAGTGCGAGTTCTGCGACATCATCGTCACCGACGGGCGCATCCCGCGCACGAAGCCGGTCGCCCAGGTCGTGGCCGAGGTCGAGGCGATCGCGCGCCTCGGCGGGAAGTTCGTGAGCTTCTCCGACGCGAACTACGTCGGCAACATGAAGTACGCCGACGAGCTCACGCGCGCGCTGATCGCCTTCGGCGAGAAGAACCAGTACCCGGTCTCCTTCTCGGCGGAGATGACGATCACCGTCACCGAGCGGCCGGAGCTCCTCGACCTGCTGCGCCAGGCGAACTTCACGGGCATCTTCGTCGGCATCGAGTCGCCGAACGTCGACTCTCTCAAGGAGACGAAGAAGAAGCAGAACGTCAACAAGCCGCTCATCGAGAGCATCCGGAAGATCCAGGCGCACAACATGATGGTGATCGCGGGCATGATCGTCGGCTTCGACAGCGACGACACCCGCATCTTCCAGAGGCAGTACGACTTCCTGCAGGAAGCGGGCATCACGTTCACGACGTGCGGCGTGCTCACCGCGATCGAGAAGACCCCGCTGCACGCGCGCCTGCAGAAGGAAGGGCGGCTGCTCCCGTACGACTCCGCGAGCGTGCTCGGCCACGGCGCCGCGGACCTCAACTTCGTCCCGAAGCGCATGACGGAGAGCGAGGTACGCCGCGGCTACAACTGGCTGATCCGCGCGCTCTACAGCTACGACGGTTACCGCGCGCGTCTCGCCACGGCCCTCAGGCAGTTCGACGCGCATCCGGAAGCCCGGCGCCATCCCACCGGGCGCTTCGACTGGAAGTTCGTGGGCATCGCGGCGAAGACCACGCGCTACTTCCTCGTCACCCGGTCGGCGCAGCGGCGGCGGTTCTTCGTGAACACGCTGCGCGACGCGATGGCCGGCGGGCTGTCGATGGAGAAGGTCACCGCGGCGTTCTCGTACATGATCGCGCACAAGCACTTCCACGAGTACGTGACGAGCGCGCACGGCGATCCGGACGCGGTGCCCGCGGTATCGCCGTTCAGCGAAGAGACGCGCGAGTGGTGGCAGGGGGAGCTCGACGGCGAGCGCGTGCGCGCGCTCAAGCGCGAGATCCGGCGCGGCTGGCTGTCGTGGCTACGTCCCGTGCGGCGCGCCGTCGCGGTGCCAGAGGCGTTCCTGAGCGACAAGACCGGCGAGTGCCTGCGCCGCTTCCTGGCCGAGCTGGAGGTGGACGTGGTGCCGGTGGCGACGGCCGCGATCTCACGTCTGCGCGACCGTGCCGAGATCCTGGTGCTGCCGATCCTGGGCTCGGTTCGCAAAGGCCGGGAGGAGCTGCACCAGATCGCGCAGCAGCTCCACGAGCGCGTGCAGGCCGACCTCGAGCGTCTGCCGCGGGTCGTTCCGCTCGCGCTGGACGGGGATCACCGGGCCCTGGTCGACGCGTTCGCCCGCATCGGGCTGACGTTCACGCGGCGGGTGGAGCGCCTGCGCCAGGCGTACGCGACCGCAATCACCGCGGTGATGGCGGGCCCGGCCGCGCTCTGAGAGCTGCCTAGGAGCGCCGCTCCTGTGCCGCTGCGGGCCGCCGCTGATTGCGGCGCCGCACGAACTCCTCGTTCAGAGGCACGCCGCGCCGGCAGAGAGGGCAATCGTCGGGACTGTAGGTGGGAAAGTCCCGACTCACGAGGCTGAAGACCGGCTTGCCGTTCAGCTCGACCGAGGTCCGCCGCCAGAGGCAGCCGACGCCGACGACCTGCGCGCCCATCTGCTCCACGAGATCGATCAGCAGCTCGAGCGTCGACCCGGTGCTCACGAGGTCCTCGACGAGCAGGACCTTGGTGCCCTCGCGGATCAGCCGCTGGAACTCCGCCGGCAGGGTGACCCGGCGCTTGCCGCCCGCCATGCCCTTCATGCCGTAGACGACGACCGGACGCGACGGGTGCGCCCGAACCACGCAGTGCGAGAGGATCAGCGCCGCGGGACCGGTCGAGAGCACGACGTCCACGGGCCACGGCGCGAAGTGCTTCGCGATCACCGCGCCGAGGCCTTCGGTGAACGACGGCTCGGTCGTGACGAGCGTCTTCTCGATGTACTCGCTGGTGTGCTGTCCCGACGGCAGGAGGACGTGGTCGTTCGCGTGGTAGGCGCCGGTGCGCTTGAGAATCTCAAGATGGATCTTCTCGCGAACCTCGGCTTCCATGGCAACGGCGTCTTTGCGAGGGGCGGCCATCGGATCCTCCTTCCCGGCATTATACTGAGCCGCATGCGCGTCCTCGCCGTCGACACTTCGACGATGGCCGGCGGCGTCGCGCTCCTCGAGGGCCCGCGCGTCGTCGGCGAGTCGCTCCTGGACGTGCGGACGACGCACTCCGAGCGCCTCATGCTCGCGGTCGCTCGCGCGCTGACCGACGCCGGCTGGCGCGCCGGCACGCTCGACGGCCTCGCGGTCACCGTCGGTCCCGGGTCGTTCACAGGATTGCGCATCGGCCTCGCGGCGGTGAAGGGGCTCGCGTTCGCGCTCGGCCGCCCGATCGCGGCCGTGCCGACGCTCGACGCGATGGCCGCGGGATTGCCCTGGACGGCGCGGGCGGTGTGTCCGGTGCTCGACGCGCGCAAGGGTGAGGTCTACGCGTCCCTTTACCGCTGGGACGGCTTCGCGATGCGGCGGGAATGGGACTACCTCGCGCTCGCGCCCGAGGCCCTCGCGGCGCGGCTCGGCGAGCCCGTGCTCGGGATCGGCGACGGTGCCGCGCTGATCGCTTCGCCCTGGATCACGCTCGTGGAGCCCGTGCGGCGCGGACCGTCGGCGGCCGTCGTCGGCTGGCTCGGCCACGAGTGCCTGCGGCGCGGCGAGACGGTGGACGCGGCCGCGCTCGTCCCCCTCTATCTCCGTCCCTCCGAAGCGGAGCTGAGGCGCCGTGGCGTCGCTGTCCATTAGCCCGATGCGCCCCGACGACCTCGACGAGGTCGTCACGATCGAGCGCGCCTCCTTCGGCATGCCGTGGTCGCGCGGCGCGTTCCTCTACGAGATCGAGCAGAACCGGGTCGCGCGCTGCTGGGTCCTCCGCGACGGCGACAGCGTGGTCGCGTACCTGTGCCTGTGGGAGATCGGCGAGGAGCTGCACGTCACGAACATCGCCGTGCATCCGGGCCTTCGCCGACGCGGCCTCGCGCGCCAGCTCCTCAACGCGATCTTCGACGACGGGCGCGCGCGCAAGCTGCGCTCGGTCACGCTCGAAGTCCGGCCCACGAACGAGGAGGCGAAGACCCTGTACGAGTCGTTCGGATTCAAGGTCGTCGGCCGGCGGAAGGGGTACTACTACGACACCGGAGAGGACGCGCTGATCATGGAGGCCGACCTCCAGACCGCCCGGCTCCGGACCACCTCTTGACCGCCGCCCGGAACCCGCGGCGCCTTCCGGACGTTCTGCTTCAGACCATGGCCGATGCCTCCGGCATGCCCGGGCTCCTCCGCCTCATGGCCGCAGCCCTCGTGCTCTTCCTCGGAATCTCCGCGGGGCCCGCCGCCGCGCAGGTCACGCCGGCGGAGATCGCGCGCGGCAAGTACGTCTTCGGCGCGACCGGCGGCTGCGGCTGCCACACGGAGCCGGGCAAGGGAAAGCCCGTCAACGCCGGCGGCCGGAAGATCGACGCGCCGTTCGGCACCGTGTATTCGACGAACATCACGCCGGACCGCGAGACCGGCATCGGCGGCTGGACGGACGAGCAGATCATCACCGCGACGCGCCTCGGCCGGCGGCCGAACGGCGAGCGCATCGTGCCGGTCCATCCGTTCATGGCGTTCAACGGGATGGCCGAGAGCGACCTGAAGGCGCTCGTGGCGTTCCTCAAGACGCTGCCGCCGGTGAAGCGCCAGAACCAGGCCAAGCGGATCACGGTGCCGCTGTTCGAGAGCGTGTTCCTCCCGGCGTGGCTCGCCGCGTTCGCGGTGCGCGAGATCCCGCCCGCCGCCGCGCCCACGAGCGGGCTCGCGCGCGGCGAGTATCTCGTGAAGGCCGTCGGCCACTGCGGCGAGTGCCACACGCCGCGCACGCGCACGCAGGCGCTCGACAACACGCGATTCCTCGCGGGCAACCCGACCGGCCCCGAGAACTCCGAGATCCCGAACATCACGCCGGACAAGGAGACCGGGCTCACGTGGTCCGTGGACGAGATCGCGTACTATCTCGCCTCCGGCAACAAGCCGGACGGCGACGTCGTGGGCGGGATCATGGGCGAGGTCATCTACGGCAACGTCGCCGGCTACAAGGACATGACGAAGGCGGATCTCACCGCCGTCGCCCAGTACCTCAAGTCGATACCTCCCGTGCGCAACAGGATCGGGAAGTGAGCGCAGCACCCATCAACCGGCGGCCCGGCCACGGGCCCCGTGAAGGAGGACGCATGAAGCGTGCATGGATCGGACTCACCGCCGTGGTCGTGAGCGCCGGACTGCTGACGGCGTGCGCGAGCATGCAGGAAGCGAAGAAGACTCCGGCGGAGTACGTCGAGGCGCGCCAGAAGCTCATGAAGGCGCACGGCGACAACTGGAAGAACACGCAGGACAGCGCGAAGGCCGGCAACTGGGCGGGCGTCGCGACCAACGCGGACGCCATGGCGAACAACGCCAAGCAGATGGTCGCGTTGTTCCCCGAAGCCTCGATGACCGAGAAGTCGAAGGCGAAGCCGGACATCTGGCAGAAGAAGGCCGAGTTCGACGCCGCCGCCAAGAAGATGGAGACGGAGTCGGTCAAGCTCGCCGGCACCGCGCGCAGCGGCAACGCGCAGGCGACGAACGACATGCTGAAGGACTTCGGCCGCAACACGTGCGGCAACTGCCACACGCCGTTCCGCGTGCCGCCTCCCCGTCAGGGCTGATACGCCCGGAGGGGGCCTCGACGGCCCCCTCCGGAACCTCCCTCCGTTCAGGTGATCGTTCCGAGGAGGAGCCGATGAAGCGAGCCGTCGTGTCGCGTGCGCTCGTCGCTGCGGTCGGGCCCGTTCTCGGTCTTGCCGTCGCGCTCGCGCCCGCCGTCGCGGGCGCCGAGGTCATCACGTTCAAGCTGTTGCCCAACTATTCGCGCGCCACCTTCAAAAGCGACGCGCCGCTCGAGACCTTCGTCGGCAACACCGCGGCCGAGGGCATCCAGGGGACGCTCGTCGCCGATCCGCTCAGGCCGCAGGAGGCGAAGGGCGGCGTGCGCGTCGACATGAACCTCGTGAAGACCGGCATCGAGAAGCGCGACGCCGACATGCGCTCGAAGGGCTACCTCGACACGGAGGTCGAAGCGAACCGCTGGGTGACGTTCGAGCTGAAGAACGTCGAGATCGCCGGGCCGCTCGTGCTCGGCACGGACGTTCCCGCGAAGCTGAGCGGTCTCCTCACGGTGAAGCAGAAGCCCGTCCCCCGCGTCGCCGGCGCGACGCTTACGTGGATCAAGCTCACCCCCGAGCAGGTGGAGGCGCAGAAGCGCTTCGGCTTCACCGCCGACAACATCAAGGTCCGCGCGAAGTTCTCGACGACGTTCACGGACCACGGCATGCAGGTGCCGCAGCTCCTCATCTTCAAGGTCAACAACGAGGTCCAGCTCGAGACCGACCTGACGTTCGTCCGCGCCCAGTAGTGCTAGATTCTGCCGTGTGAGCCGCGATCCGCTCGAGCTCGTCGATCGCATGCTCCGCGGCGACCGTCTCGCGCTGGCCCGCCTGATCACCCACGTCGAGAACCGGTCCGCGGCCGTGCCCGCCATCATGAAGGCCGTGCACGGCCGCGCGGCCGACGCGTACGTCGTCGGCGTCACGGGACCGCCCGGCGCGGGGAAGTCGACCGTCGTCGATCGGCTCACCGGACACCTGCGCCGCGAGGAGCGCACCGTCGGCATCGTCGCGGTCGATCCCTCGAGCCCGTTCACCGGCGGCGCCGTGCTCGGCGACCGGATCCGCATGCAGCAGCACACGCTCGACAGCGGTGTCTTCATCCGCAGCATGGCGACGCGCGGCTCGCTCGGCGGGCTCGCGCGCGCGACGCGCGACGTGCTCAAGCTGCTCGCCGTCGCCGGCTACGAGTGGCTGCTGCTCGAAACCGTCGGCGTCGGGCAGACCGAGCTCGACGTCATGAAGTTCGCCGACACCACCGTCGTGGTGCTCGTCCCCGAGTCCGGCGACGCCATCCAGACGATGAAGGCCGGGCTCATGGAGGCGGCGGACATCTTCGTCGTCAACAAGGCGGACCGCGCCGGCGCGCCCGCGCTGATGGCCGAGCTGAAGTTCGCCGCGCATCTCCACTACGCGAGCCCCACGTCGCCGAAAGACGTGGACTGGGAGATTCCGGTGCTGTCCGCGCAGGCGCACGGCGACGTCGGCATCGCCGAGCTGCTGGCGGAGATCCGCCGCCACCGCGACGCGCTCGACGCGGCGGGCGCCCTGAAGGCGCGCCGCGAGCGGCGGCGGCGCGAAGAGCTGCGCACCGTGCTCATGGAGGAGCTCAACGCGAGCCTGCAGCACCGTCTCGACCGCGGCGAGCTCGCGCGCCCGTTCGACGACGTGGCGACGGGCGCGACCGACGTGTACTCCGCCGCGCGCGCGATCCTCGACCGGCTGCTCAACGCGCCCTGAGCGCCGGCCGGGGGCGTGCTCCGCCGCGCCTGCATCCCCCCAACGCGCGTGCTATCGTGGGCGACCGATGACCACTTCCGTTCCCTTCCGCGACACTTTCTGGAACGTTCCCGGCTGGGCGCAGATCCTCCTCTACGCCGGCGGCGCGGCCGCGATCGCGATCTTCGCGTACGGCGTCTGGCAGCGCGTGCAGCTCTGGCGCGCCGGGCTGCCGGACGATCGATTCGATCGCATGGGGGACCGGCTGAAGCTCGTCGCGAAGCACGCGCTCGGCCAGGCGCGCGTGCTGTCGCAGGCGTACCCCGGGATCATGCACGCGACGATGTTCTGGGGCTTTCTCGCGCTGTTCATGGGAACGGTGCTCGCGACGATCGACTACGACATCACGCTGCCGCTCTTCGGCGTGAAGCTCCTGAAGGGCACGTTCTACCTGTTCTACGAGACCGTGCTCGACCTCTTCGGCCTCTTCTTCGTGATCGGCCTCGGCATGGCGGTCTACCGCCGGTTCGTCGTCCGGCCGCACCGGGTCGATCCCACCGCGCGCTTCGCGAACGTGCTGCTCCTGCTCTTCCTGATCAACCTCACGGGCTTCGTGATGGAAGCGTGCCGCCTCGCCGTCGTGCAGCCCGCGTGGGCGCGGTGGTCGCCGGTCGGCTACGCGCTCGGGCAGGTGATGGTCGGCGCCGGCATGGGCGAAGGGGCGCTGCGGGCCACGCACCTGAGCGTCTGGCTCTTCCACTCGGCGATCTCGCTCTTCTTCATCGCGGTCATCCCGTACTCGTACTTCAGCCACCTCGTCACCACGCCGCTCAACATCTTCTTCTCGAAGCTCGGCCCGCGCGGCGCCATCCGGAAGATCGACAACATCGAGGAGGCCGAGAGCCTCGGAATCTCGAAGCTCGAGGAGTTCTCGTGGAAGCGCCGGCTCGACTTCGACGCGTGCCTCGAGTGCGGCCGGTGCCAGGCCGTCTGCCCCGCGTATCTCTCCGGCAGCGCGCTCTCACCGAAGCGCGTGATGGTGAAGCTCAAGGGCCATCTGCACGGCACGCTGCCGGGACCGATCCACGGCACGCTGATCCAGCCGGAAGAGCTGTGGGCGTGCACGACGTGCATGGCGTGCGTGCAGGAGTGTCCGGCGTTCATCGACATCGTGGACACGATCATCGACCTGCGCCGGTATCTCACGCTCTCCGAGGGCGCGCTGCCGTCGACGGCGCCGCAGTCGCTGCAGAACATCCAGCGCGCCGGTAATCCGTGGGGCCTGCCGCCCGCCGAGCGCCTCGCGTGGGCGGAAGGGCTCGACGTGCCGCTGATGGAGCCCGGCAAGGAGGTCGAGTACCTCTACTGGGTCGGCTGCTCGGCGTCGTACGACAAGCGCAACCAGTCGATCGCGCGCTCGGTCGTGAAGATCCTCAAGGCCGCGGGCGTGAGCTTCGGCGTGATGCCCGAGGAGCGCTGCCACGCCGAGGTCGGACGCCGCCTCGGCGAGGAATATCTCTACCAGACGGTGCAGCAGGAGAACGTGGAAGCGATCAACCAGTACCGGTTCAAGAAGGTCATCACCCACTGCCCGCACTGCTTCAACACGATCAAGAACGAGTTCCCGCAGTTCGGCGGCGCCTACGAGGTGCTGCACCACTCCGTGGTCATCAACGAGCTCGTCGCCTCCGGCCGCATCACGCCGACGAAGTCCGCCGACGCGACGGTGATCTTCCATGATTCCTGCTACCTCGGCCGCTACAACGGGATCATCGACGCGCCGCGCGCGGCGGCGAAGACCGTGCCCGGCCTGCGCGTGATCGATCCGCCGCGCGCCCGCGAGCGCGGGCTCTGCTGCGGCGGCGGCGGCGGTCACATGTGGATGGAGGTGCCCGCTGAGAAGCGCGTGAACATCATCCGCACCGAAGAGCTGCTCGCGCAGAAGCCCGACGTCATCGGCACCGCGTGCCCGTTCTGCCTCGCGATGGTGGACCTCGGCCGCAAGGTGAAGGAGGCGGAGGCGACGGTGCAGGTGAAGGACATCAGCGAGCTGATCGCCGAGAGCCTGCCATAAAGGCGCTGCTGCGCGCGCTGCCGGACATCGTCCGGCTGGTCGCGCGGCTCGTCGCGGATCCCGTGCTGCCGCGCGCCGCGAAGATCGCGCTCGGCGCCGCCGCCGTCTATCTGCTGAGCCCGATCGACCTGATCCCGGACTTCATCCCGCTGCTCGGCTACATGGACGACATGCTGCTCGCCGCGATCCTGATGGACGGCATCCTGAACTACGTCGATCGCGGGCTGGTCCTGAAGTACTGGCCCGGAAGCCCGGAGATGCTGGAGCGGCTGGCCCGTGTCGCGCGAATTCTCGCGGCGTGGGTCCCGCGCCGGATCAAGGCGCGGGTCTTCGCACCCCGCTAGGGGACGGCTAGTAAGCCCAGGAGAGGATGAGCGAGAAGACGCTGCGCGAGTAGTCGAAGACCTGGATGTTCGAGTTGTTGTGCGTGAGCTGGTACTCGCCCGCCAGCGTGAAGTTTCTCGGCAGCGGTACTTCCACCCGGAAGACGTTGTTGATCTCCTCGTCGTGGCGCCGCAGCTGCTCCGGTCGCGTCGTGGGCAGGAAGATGTTCGTGTTCTGGTACTTCCGGAAGTGCACGTCGAAGTCCCACTTCGCGCGGATCGCGTACCAGGGCAGCGTCAGCATCGCGCCCGCCTGGACACGCTGGCCCTTGTACGTGTAGTTGCGTCCGTCCGTGTACTCCCAGTCCTGCTGGAACCCGAGCTTGATCAGGTACCGGTCCTGGTTGAAGCGGAACAGGTGCAGGAGCCCGACCATGTAGTTCAGCGCGTCGCGATCTTCGGGCCTCGGCGAGCCGCGATCGAAATCCTTGGACTGGAACCGGAAGAAGGCCTGCGTGAGATTGATGTCGTCCTCGGCGATCGCGCCGACGAGCGACGGGGTGTGGCGCAGCACGAAGGCTTTTTCGTCCAGATACAGCGCGTCGAACGCGTAGCTCAGACCGGCCTGCGCGGGCATGCCCTTCACCGTCGTCTTGTACGTGACGCCCGCGCTGCCGAGGTGGTCCATCACGTTGAAGGACGGCAGGTCGTTGTTGTAGGTCGCGAAGAACGAGTAGCCGATCGTCGCGTCCCAGCTCTCGTCCCGGTAGTAGACGTAGTCGGCGCGCAGGCCCGCGAGCTCGCCGGTGCTCGAGCTCTTGGGGTGGCGCAGCGCCCGGACGAGCGGCTCCTTGCTGGTGCCGACGGGGTTCGGGATGACCGCGACGTTGTCGTCGTAGAAGAAGCCGAAGCGCAGCTCGGCGGAGAGGCGGCGCTCCTGCTGGCGCGCGGCGACCAGCGTGTCGCGCAGGCGCTCGGCCGGGCCGGTGAGCGCGGAGGACGGCGCCAGCTTCATCGCCTGGTCGACTTCCTGCGACGCCTGCGCCGGGAGGCCGAGGACGGCCAGCGCCAGGCCCGTGTAGAAGCGCGAGAGCTGCTGGATCTCGGGATCGCTCGAGCGGCCGCCGCGGAACGCGTTCACGGCGCCCTGGTAGTCCTTCTTGCGATAGCGCATGAACCCGACGTAGTAGCCGAGGCCGTCCTGGGTCGGGTTCGTCTTGAACACTTCATCGAGGAGCGGCAGCGCCTTGTCGTACTGCTGCTGGGCGAAGTACGCGAGGCCGAGCTGGTAGGCGACCGACGCGTCAGCGGGGGCCTTGGCACGTGCGCGCTCGAGGAACGCCACGGCCTGATCCGGCCGGCGCTGTGCCATGTTGACGACGCCGAGGTAATACAGCGCTTCGACGTGGTCCGGCTCGATCTCGAGGGCGCGTCGGAAGTTGGCGGTGGCCTCGTCGTAGCGCTTCTCGTCGAAGTCGAGCACGCCCTGGGCGACGTAGACGTCGGCCTCGGTGGTCTGGGAGATCGCCGTCGAGGTGAGGGACAGGGCCAGAACCGCGCCGGCGATAAGGTGGATCAGCGGGCGCCGCACGTCGGAGTTATAGCCCAACCCCGGCGAACCTCTCAAGCAAATTTGCTTGCCGGGAAAAAGTTTCCGCGACACTGGCGACTCACGATCGGGGTGCGGCGGCCGGTGCCGCTGACCACCTGTCCCCCCGTTGTCGTCGTGGCAGGAATCCCGTCGATCTCGAAGCCCATCCCCGGGGCTCTGTGCACTTCCCCGCGGCGTGACAAATGTGCAATCCTTCCCCCGTCATGCTCGGCGAATCCGTGACGGTGAACGGCCGCAGCTACCGGCGTCCCGCCCGGCCGCTCGTCGTCGTGTGCGTCGACGGCTGCGAGCCCGCGTATCTCGACGAGGCGATCGCCGCCGGCGTGATGCCGTACATGGCGACCGTGCGCGCGCGCGGCACCTACCGCCTCGCGGACTGCGTGATGCCGAGCTTCACGAACCCGAACAACCTCTCGATCGTCACGGGCGCGCCACCCTCCGTGCACGGGATCAGCGGCAATTACTTCTACGATCCCGACACCGGCGCCGAGGTGATGATGAACGACCCGAAGTACCTCCGTGCCGACACGATTCTCGCCGTGCTGGCCGCCGCAGGCGCGCGCGTCGCCGTCGTCACCGCGAAGGACAAGCTGCGGCGTCTGCTCGGCCACGGGCTCCGCGGCATCTGCTTCTCGTCCGAGAAGGCCGACGAGGTGACGCGCGACGAGCACGGGATCGAGGACGCGCTCGGTCTCGTCGGCCGTCCCGTGCCGTCCGTGTACAGCGCGGAGCTGAGCGAGTTCGTCTTCGCCGCCGGCGTCGCGCTCATGCGGCGCGAGCGGCCCGACGTGACGTACCTGTCGACGACGGACTACGTCCAGCACAAGCACGCGCCCGGCACGCCCGAGGCGAACGCGTTCTACCGGATGATGGACGGGTATCTCGCGCGGCTCGCGGAGGCCGGCGCGACGGTGGCGCTCACCGCGGATCACGGCATGAGCGGCAAGACCGACGCGGCCGGGCGGCCGCAGATCGTTTACCTCCAGGACGTGCTCGACGCGTCGCTCGGCGCCGGCGGCGCCCGTGTGATCCTGCCGATCACCGACCCGTACGTCGTCCATCACGGTGCGCTCGGCTCGTTCGCGACGATCTATCTGCCGCGCGCCGCGCGCGCCGCCGACGTGCGCGCCGGGCTGGCGGCGCTTGCCGGCGTCGAGGCGGTGCTCGATCGCGCGGAAGCCGCGGCGCGCTTCGAGCTGCCGCCCGACCGCATCGGGGATCTCGTCGTCGTCTCGCGCCGCGACGTCGTGCTCGGAACGAGCGCGAGCCGTCACGATCTCTCGGGGCTCGACGCGCCGCTGCGCTCGCACGGCGGACTGTCGGAGCAGCGCGTGCCGTTCGTGATCGACCGTCCGACCCGCGTGCCGGACGGCGCGCGCCTGCGGAACTTCGACCTCTTCGACGTCGCTCTTAATCTTTGAACTCGCGGGCGCCCGGGCGCTCAAGCGCCCGCCCGCTCGGCTGCCTCGCTACGCTCGAAGCAAAAACCGCCAGGCGGAGTCGATGATCTCCTCGAGCGCCGAGCGCCCGGGCGTCCAGCCGAGCTCGCGGCGGATGCGCTCCGTGCTCGCGACGAGGTGCGACGGGTCTCCCGGGCGGCGCGCCGCGATCCTCACCGGGATCTCGCGACCGGTGAGCCGCCGCGCCGCTTCGATCACCTCGCGCACGCTCGTCCCGCCACCGCCGCCAAGGTTGTAGGCCTCGCTCGCGCCGCCGCCCGCGAGGGCCTCGAGCGCGCGGACGTGGGCGCGGGCGAGATCGGCGACGTGGACGTAGTCGCGCACGCACGTGCCGTCCGGGGTGGCGTAGTCGTCGCCGAACACCGTGATGGCGTCGCGCATGCCCGCCGCCGCCTGGAGCACGAGCGGGATGAGGTGCGTCTCCTTCGCGTGGCGCTCGCCGCTGCGTTCGGTCGCGCCGGCGGCGTTGAAGTACCTGAGCGCCGTCGAGCGGAGCCCGTAGGCCCCGCGATACCAGCGCAGCGCGCGCTCGAACGCGAGCTTCGACTCGCCGTAGGGATTCGTCGGCGCGAGCGTGTCCGCCTCGTCGATCGGCTGCTTCGCCGGCTCGCCGTAGACCGCGGCGGTCGAGGAGAACACGAGGAGGCCGACGCCGGAGGCGCGCATCGCATCCAGGAGCGAGAGGCCGCCGCCGACGTTGACGCGGTAGTACGACGCCGGATCGGCGACCGATTCGCCGACGAGCGCGCGCGCCGCCATGTGCACGACACCCTCGACGCGGTGGGTGCGGAGCACCTCCCCGACGCGCGCGGTGTCGAGCAGGTCACCCTCGACGAGCCGCGCGGGCGCGACGACGGCGTCACGATGCCCCGTGCTGAGATCGTCGAGCGCGACGACGTCGTGTCCCGCGCCCACGAGCGTCTCGATGACGACACTCCCGATGTATCCGGCCCCGCCGGTGACGAGCACGCGCATGCCGCGAGGATACCGCGCGTTCGAGCGCAGCGAGGCACGCGAGCGGGCGGGCGCCACCGAGCGGGCGGGCGCCACCGAGCGCAGCGAGGCATGCGAGCGGGCGGGCGCCACCGAGCGGGCGGGCGCCATCGAGCGCAGCGAGGCATGCGAGCGGGCGGGCGCTTGAGCGCCCGGGGCCCGCGAGTCCAGATGAGGTATCGTGCCGCGGTGACTCCGCGCGTCTGGCCGGTCTTTCTCGCCTACCTGATCGCCGTGCTCACGATCGTCCTCGCGTCGCTCGCCGCGCTCGGCGCGCTGCGCGCGGCGAATCCCGACGTGCCCGATCCCGAGCTGCTCGGCGGCGTGCTGGGTCTGATCGCCGGCGGCCTCGCGTCGTCGACAGCGCTCCTGTTGACCGTCGTGCTCGTCACCCAGCCGTTCGACGCGGCCGCGCTGCGGCTCTATCCGGGCCGCGAGCGGGGCGCGGATCTCGCCGCCGCCGTGCTCGGCACGCTCGCGCTCGGGCAGGTGCTCGATTCCGTGGCGATGCTGTCGGGACTCGGACGCGTCGGCAGCCTGCCGGCAATCCGCCGTGTGCTCACCGGCCTCGACGGCCCCGAGCTGTTCGGCGCCGTCGTCGTGCTCGGGTTCATGGCCGGCGCCGCGGAGGAGGTGTTCTTCCGCGGCTACATGCAGACGCGCCTGCGTCTGGCGTGGCGCGCCGGTCCCGCGATCGTCGCGACGAGCGCCGCGTTCGCGCTGCTGCACATGGAATGGATCCACGCGGCGATGGCGTTCGCGCTCGGGCTCTACCTCGGCGGGGTGACGGAGAGGACGGGCAGCGTGTTGCCGGCGATCGTCTGTCACGTCGTCAACAACGTCGTCTTCATCCTCGTCACGGCCGCCGCCGGCACGGTCGACGGGTGGCGCATCAACGTCATCCTGCTCGGCGCGGCACTCGGCGTGTTCCTCGTGTGCGGCGCGTTCCTGCTCCGCCGGCTGCCGCGGGCCGTGACGCCATGACCGACTTGCGCTAGGCTGGGGCCCGCGATGACCGCTGTGCCGGATCCTCTCGTCGAGCACATCCTCGCCGCGCGCGCGTCGGCGGTCACGAGCACGCCGCCCGGCGAGGGCCGCACGCTCTCGCTCGCCGACGCGTACGACACGCAGGACCGCGTGCGCCAGGCGCTCGTCGCGCGCGGGGAGCGCGTCATCGGCTGGAAAGCCGGGTTCACCAGCCGCGCCACGCAGAAGATGTTCGACACCGACCGTCCGGTCTGCGGCTTCCTGCTGGGCTCCGGCGTGTACGCGAGCGGGGCCGAGGTTCCGGCATCCGGCTTCGTCGGCCTCGCGGTCGAGGCGGAAGTGGCGCTCGTGATGGGCCGCGCGCTCGCCGGGCCCGGCGTGGCGCCGCCGCAGGCGCTGCTCGCCGTCGAGCGCGCGGTGCCCGCGCTCGAGCTGGTCGATTTTCGCTACGCCGGCAAGCCGAGCGCCATCGACGTCGTCGCCGACGGCGTGCTCGCGAAGGCCATCGTGCTGGGCGCGCCGCTCACCGACGTCACGCATCTCGATCTGGCGCTCGAGGGGCTCGTCTACGAGGTGAACGGCGCGATCGTCGCGACCAACACCGCGGCGGAAGTCCTCGGCAGCCCGATCAACTCGCTGGCGTGGATCGCCAATCACCTGGGCGCGCGCGGCCTCGGCCTGCGGGCGGGCGACGTCGTCATGACGGGCTCGGTCTCCGCTGTGCTGCGTCCGAAGGCGGGCGACACCGTGCGCGCCCGCTTCACGCGCCTCGGCATGGTCGCGGCGCGGTTCGTCTGACGGCCGCGCTGACCACCGGCGCGCTGGTCGCGCTCGCGCGCGCGCGGCTCGCGCAGCACGCGCGGCGCGTGGTGCCGCCGGGGCCGCTGGTCCCGGCCGCGGTGCTCGTCCCCATCGTCGATCGAGCGGGCGATCCGTACGTGCTCTTCACCAAGCGGACCGATCGCGTGGGACATCACAAGGGGCAGATCTCGTTTCCGGGCGGCGTCATCGATCCGGGCGACAGGGACGCGCTCGACGCGGCGCTGCGCGAGTGCGAGGAAGAGATCGCGCTGCCGCGCGCGGCGGTGGAGCCGCTCGGGACGCTCGACGACAGCGAGACCGTCGCGACGCACTTCGTGATCACGCCGATCGTGGGCGTCGTGTGGAGCCCGGTGGCGTGGCAACCGGACGGCCACGAGATCGAGAGGGTCATCGAGATCCCGTTCGAGCGGCTGGCGGCGGAAGGCGGCTCCCGCGTGGAGCACTGGGAGCGCGACGGCGTCACGCGCCCCGTGCACTTCTTCGACTACGAGGGCGACACGGTCTGGGGCGCGACCGCGCGCATCCTCGTGCACTTCCTCGAGCTGCTGCGCGCGCCGGCATGACGTACGACACGCTGCTGACCTCGTGCGAGGGCGGCGTCGCGCGGATCGTCCTCAACCGGCCGGAGGTCCGCAATGCTCTGTCGCGCACGCTGATCGAGGAGCTCGGCCGGGCCCTCGCGGCGTTCGAGGCGGACGCCGCCGCGCGCGTGATCGTGCTGTCGGGCGCCGGCGACCGGGCGTTCTGCGCGGGCGCCGACCTCAAGGGCGTGGGCGACCGCGGCACGACGCTGCAGGCGCGTGAATCCTTCGCCGGGCTCGCGCGAATCCTCGACGCGATCCCGAAGATGCGCACGCCCGTGATCGCGCAGGTGCACGGCTACGCGCTCGCGGGCGGGTGCGGGCTCGCGGTCGGCTGCGACCTCGTCATCGCGTCGGAGGACGCGACGTTCGGGCTGCCGGAGATCAAGATCGGCCTGCTGCCGCTCATCGTCAGCGCGCCGATCCTCCGCGCCGCGGGACGCAAGCGCGGGCTGCTCATGATCCTGTCCGGCGAGCCGGTGAGCGCCCGCGAGGCGTTCGAGATGGGGCTCGTGAGCCGCGTCGTCCCGCGCGAGCGCCTGGACGAGGAGGTTGACGCGCTGGCGACGAAGCTCGCGGCGTTCAGCCCGACGGCGATCGGCCTGATGAAAGAGGCCGCGGCGACGACGCAGGACATGGAGTACGGCAAGGCGCTCAGCTACCTGCGCGAGCTCCTCGTGCTGGTCGGCATGTCGGACGACGCGAAGGAAGGCATCGCGGCGTTCTTCGAGAAGCGCCCGCCGCAGTGGAAGGGCCGCTGACCGGCCGCGGCCGGGGGCTCACGGCATCCACAGGTAGAGAAACTTCGGGCCGGGTCCGGTCAGCGTGCTGAGCGCGCCCGCCATCAGGCCGCCGCCGTCCTGCTGCGACTCCGCGTAGTACGTCGCGCGGTACTGGCGCGGGCGGTGATAGACGACGACGCGCGCCTTGTCGACCCCGGCGGCGAGCTTCGCGACCTCGATCGCGTCGGGCATGTAGCCCACGCGGTCGACCAGGCGGTTCGCGAGCGCCTGCTCCGCCGTGTAGACGCGTCCGTCGGCGAGCGTGCGCGCGGTCGCTTCCGGGAGCTGGCGCCGCTCGATCACCTTGTCGACGAACTGGCGGTAGAGCCCGTCGATCACCGACTGGAAGATCGCCCGCTCCTCGGGCGTCATGGGGCGGAACGGGCTCCCCATGTCCTTGCGCTCGGCGGATTTCACGGCCTGCGCCGAGACGCCGATCTTCTGCATGAGGCCTTCGGCGTTGAAGGTCAGCATGATCACGCCGATCGAGCCGGTCACCGTGGTGGGATGCGCGACGATCGTGTCCGCGCCCAGCGCCACGTAGTAGCCGCCCGAGGCCGCGACGTCCATCATGATCGCGACGACCGGGATCTTCTTCTCGCGCTTGAACAGCTCGAGCTCGCGATAGATGACGTCGGACGCGGTGACGGTCCCGCCCGGGGTGTTGATGCGGATCACGAGCGCCTTCACCTTCGCGTCGTCGGTCGCCTTCTTGAGCTCTTCGCGGATGCGGACGAGCAGCGGCACGCGCGGCGGCGGCGCGGTGATGCTGAGCAGGCTCGAGGTGGACTCGTCGCTCAGGAAGCCCGAGAGATCCATGAGCACGATCTTCGAGTCGCCGCTGCCCTCGACCGTCTCCTCCTCCAGCGGCCGGATGCGCGGCGACAGATCGAGGGAGATGACCGAGCAGCCGGCGGCGAGCAGGATGAGCACGAGGAGAACCACGGCGCGCATGCCGCTGAGTATACTCGCCGCACGATGAGCTCCCTCACCCTCGACGACGTGCGCGCGGCCGCGGAACGGCTCCGCGGCCGCGTGCACCGCACGCCCGTGCTGGTCTCCGAGTCGATCAACGCGTCCTGCGGCTCCACGGTCTACCTGAAGTGCGAGAACCTGCAGCGCGCCGGCTCTTTCAAGATCCGTGGCGCGCTCAACAAGCTGCTCACGCTCTCGGACGCCGACCGCGCGCGCGGCGTCGTCGCCTTCTCGTCGGGCAACCACGCGCAGGGCGTCGCGCTCGCGGCGCGCATCGTCGGGACGAGCGCGGTGATCTGCATGCCGACGGATGCGCCGAAGCTCAAGCTCGAAGCCACCCGTGGCTACGGCGCCGAGATCGTGCTCTACGACCGGCAGAAAGACGATCGCGAGGCGATCGCGCGGCGGATCGCCGACGAGACGGGGCGTGTCGTCGTCCCGCCGTTCGACGACTACGCGATCATGGCCGGGCAGGGGACCGTCGCGCTCGAGCTCCTGGAAGACGTGCCGGATCTCGACGCGCTGCTGACACCCGTCGGAGGCGGCGGACTGATGGCGGGCTGCAGCACGGTCGCGCGCGCGCTGTCACCGGCCATGGCCGTGATCGGCGTCGAGTCCGACACGGCGAACGACACCTACCTCTCGTTTCGCAAGGGCGAGCGTGTCAGCATCCCGCCGCCGCCGACGATCGCCGACGGTATACGGCTCACGATCCCGGGCGCGCTCACGTTTCCGATCCTCAAGTCGAACCTGACGGACGTCGTGCTCGTATCGGACGACGAAATCGTCGAGACCGTGCGGCGTTTGGCGACGGAGGTTCACATCGTGGTGGAGCCGACGGGAGCCGTGCCGGCGGCTGCGGTGCTGTCGGGCCGTCTCGGTCTTTCGAAGGGCGCGAAGGTAGGCGTCGTGCTGTCTGGCGGGAACATCGACCCCGCGATGCTCTCGTCGATCGTGGGCGCGGGCTCCCGGGCGCCCTAGCGCCCGCCCGCGCCGCAGTCCTCTCAGCGCGCGTGGAAGTCGGGGACGACGTCGCTGCCGAGGCGCGCGAGCTGATCCAGCATCCGGTCGGAAGGACACATCGGACGAAGGATGAACTTCGACGCGCCCGCCGCGACGTACTGCTCGAGACGCGCGCGGACGAGCGCGGGCGGTCCGAACGCGGTGCACTGCGCGAGCGTCGCGTCGTCCACGCGATTGCGCGGGATGAACGGCGCCGCCATCGACTGCGCGCGCGCTGGATCGTCGTCGAGGCAGAAGTAGAACAGCACGCCGAAGTGATCGACGGGCACCTGGCGTCCCGCGGCGGCCGCGAACGCCTGCGTCTTGTCGACACCTTCCTTTAGCTTCGGCGGCGCGATGAACGACGGGATCCAGCCGTCGCCCAGACGACCGGCGCGCTTCATCGCGGCCTCGCTGTTGCCGCCGATCCACAGCGGGAACGGCCGCTGGATCGGCTTCGGCAGCACGGTGATGCGATCGAGCTTCCAGAACTCGCCGTCGAAGGTGACCTCGTCCTCGTCCCAGCAGCGGCGCATCACGAGGATCGCCTCGTCGGTGCGCCGCCCGCGCTCCTTGAACGGCACGCCGGCGGCGAGGAACTCGCGCTCCTGCTCGACGCCGATCCCGAACGCCGGGAGCATCCGGCCGCTGGAGAGGTAGTCGATCATCGCGAGCTCGCGCGCGGCCATCACCGGCGAGCGGAACGGCGTGATCAAGACGCTCGGGCCGAACTTGAGGCGGCTCGTGCGCGCGGCGATCGCGGCCATCGCGGTGATCGGCTCCGGCACGGGGATCGGTGACGAGAGGCGCTCGGAGAACCAGAGCGAGTCGATCGCGCTCTTCTCGCACGTCTCGACGAACCGCCAGAAGAAGTCGGGGCCGCCGTCCGCTCCCGCGGGCCATGGGCCCGGCATCACGCCGATCCTGTACTTGATCTCCATGGCGGCGACTGTAGCACTCGTGGGCGCGGGGCCCGTCGGCACTCGCGCAGGGCCGGGATTCACTCCCGGCCCGGAGCGCAGGGGGGATTGGGGGGTGCGTCTCGCACCTCGTGGCCACTCGAGCACTCGCGGAGGGCGGGGATTCACTCCCGGCCCGGAGCGCAGGGGGGATTGGGGGGTGCGTCTCGCACCCCCCATGTGTATGATGACTGGCGGTTCAGTCAGGCATGCGAGAGACGGACAAACACCAGCAGATCATCGAGGCGGCGGTGCGCGTGTTCGCGCGCAACGGCTACTACAACTCGCGCGTATCGGACGTCGCACGCGAGGCGGGCGTCGCCAGCGGCACGATCTACCTCTACTTCAAGACCAAGGACGACATCCTGGTCACGCTCTTCCGCGAGAAGATGGCGGCCTGGGTCTCGCACGTCCGGGAAGCGATCGCCCGCGAGCCCGACCCCGTCGCGAAGGTGAAGAGCCTCGTCGCGCTGCACTTCAGCGTGCTCGAGCGCGACCCCGCGCTGGCCGAGGTCGTCCAGGTCGAGCTGAGGCAGGGGCACAAGTTCTTCCGCGGCGCCTCCGCGCACGAGGTCTCCGCCTACTTCGAGCTGATCGGCAGCGTGCTGGAGGAAGGCCGGGCGGCCGGCGTCTTCCGCGACGACGTGCCGGTCAACGTGGCGACCAAGGTCCTCTTCGGCGCGATGGACCAGATGGCGACGTCGTGGGTGCTCGGCAAGCGGAAATACCGGCTCACGGACGCGGCCGAAGCCGTCGCGACCGTGTTCCTGAGAGGAGTCACCGTCGATGGCGTTTGAGAGTCTTCTCGTATCGCGCGAAGAGAGCGTCGGGATCATCACGCTCAACCGGCCGCCCGCGAACGCGATCAGCGAGACGCTGATGCGCGAGCTGAACGACGTGGTGAGCGGCTTCGCCGAGGACGATGCCGTGCGCGCGGTCGTCATCACCGGCGCGGGCGATCGCATCTTCTGCGCGGGCGCCGATCTCGGCTCCGCGTTCTCCGGCGGCAACGTGGACGTCTTCATCCGCTTCGGCAACTCCGTGCTGCGGAAGATCGAGCGCTGCCCGAAGCCGGTGATCGCGGCGATGAACGGGCACGCGCTCGGCGGCGGCTGCGAGATCGCGATGGCGTGTCACCTGCGCGTGCTGAAGGAAGGCGCGCGCATGGGGCAGACCGAGTCCAACCTCGGCATCATTCCGGGTTTCGGCGGCACCCAGCGGATGGCGCGGCTCGTCGGGCGCGGCAAGGCGCTCGAGCACATGATCCTCGGAACGCAGATTCCCGCGGCGGAGTGTCTCGCGCTCGGCCTGGTCAATCACGTCTCCAAGGACCGACAGACGCTCGACGACGCGAAGGCGCTCGCGCGGAAGATCGCGACGCGCCCGCCGATCGCGACGCGGCTGATCATCGAGGCGGTGGACGACGGGCTCGCGGCGCCGATCGACCAGGCGCTCGAGATCGAGACGCGCGCGTTCATGAAGGTGCTGCGCACCGAGGACGCGTCCGAAGGCATCCAGGCGTTCTTCGGCAAGCGCGACCCGCAGTTCAAGGGCAAATAGTGGACCTCGGCATCCGCGGCAAGGTCGCGCTCGTCACCGGCGGCGCCAGGAGCCTCGGCAAGGCGGACGCGGTGCTGCTCGCCGCCGAGGGATGCCGGGTCGCGATCGTCGACATGAACGCGGAGGGCGCCGAGGAGACCGCGAAGGAGATCGGCGCCGCCGGGGGCACCGCGCGCGGCTACGCGTGCGACATCCGCGAGGCCGCCGCTGTGAACGACGTCGTCGCGCGCATCACGAACGACCTGGGGCCCGTCGACATCTGCGTGAACAACGCGGGCTTCATCTACACGGTCGCGCAGCTCAAGGACATGCGCGACGACGACTGGGCGCTCAACCTCGCCGTCAACCTGACCGGCACGTACAATGTCACGAAGGCCGTGTTCCCCGGCATGCGCGAGCGGCGCTGGGGCCGCGTGATCTGCATGGCCTCGATCGCGGGATTGATGGGCGGGTTCGGGCAGACGGCGTACGCGACGACGAAGATGGGCGTGATCGGCTTCACGCGGTCGGTCGCGCTCGAGGGCGCGCGCCACGGGGTGACGGCGAACGCGATCGCGCCGGGCATCATCGGCCCGAACGCGAACCTGAGCCCGATGTACGAGCGCATGGTGAAGCGCGTCGCGATGCAGGCCGAGGGAACGCCGGAAGACGTGGCGAACGCGATCGCGTTCCTCGTCTCCGAGCGCGCGCGCTACATCACGGGCGCGGTGCTCACGGTCACCGGTGGTATGGACCTGTTCACCTTCTAGGGAGGATCACACGATGCCCACAGTGCAAGAGACCTTCGAGGCGATGCCGGGCCGGTTCCGTGGCGACAAGGCCGGCGCCACCACCGCCACCATCCAGTACGACATCTCCGGCGACGGCGGCGGGACGTGGAACGCCGTCATCAAGGACGGCGCGTGCACGGTGAGCAAGGGCGCCGGTACCAGCCCGAACCTCACGCTGCAGATCTCGGCGCAGGACTGGCTCGACATGCTGTCGGGCAAGCAGTCCGGCCAGATGCTGTTCATGTCCGGCAAGCTGAAGGTGAAGGGGGACATGGGCCTGGCGATGAAGCTCGGCTCGATGTTCCAGATGTAGGCGGATCCAGCATGGGCCAGGAGCGCTTTGCCGACATCGCGGACCGCTTCGCGAACGGCTACGCCGATCTCGCCGCGTCCGCGTCGCCGGAGACGATCAAGCGCTGGCAGGAAGAGCTCGAGCGCGGCTTCAAGCGCATGACCAACCTCGCGCAGATGGTGCAGCACCCGGTGGAGCCGCGGACCGGGCAGACGCCGCGCGAAGAGGTCTACCGCAAGGGCAAGGCGCGGCTCTATCGCTATGCATCGCGGCGCGCGCACAAGACGCCGCTGCTGTTCGTGCCGAACCTCGGGATCAGCCGCCCGTACATCTTCGACCTGCTGCCGGGCGGCAGCTTCATCGAGCACATGACGAAGCAGGGCTTCGACTTCTACCTGCTCGACTGGGGCGTGTTCGGGCCGGAGGACAACGAGCTGAGCTTCGAGGACTGCGTGGTGAAGATCCTGCCGCGCGCCGCGCGCAAGGTCCTCGAGTCGTCGGGCGCCGAGTCGCTGTCGGTGCTCGGCTACTGCATGGGCGCGCCGCTGTCGGCGTCGTTCATCGCGTCGCACCCCGAGATCCCGGTGAAGAACTTCATCAACATGGCGGGGCCGATCGATTTCTCGAAGGTCGGGCTCTTTGGGCTGTGGCTCGATCGCCGGTTCTTCGACGTTGACCGCTTCATCGACACCATGGGCTCTCTGCCGGCGGACATGGTGAAGGCCGGCTTCAAGCTGCTCAGGCCGACGATGGATCTCTCCACCAATCTGAACCTGTGGTGGAACCTGTGGAACGACAAGTACGTGGAAGGCTTCAACGCGCTCAACAAGTGGGCGAACGAGTACGTCGCGTTCCCCGGCGAGTTCTTCCGGCAGTGGGTGCGCGATTTCTATCAGGGCAACAAGCTCTATCGTGGCGAGCTCGTGTTCGGGGGCCGGCCGGTCAAGCTCTCGAGCATCCAGGCTCCGCTGTTCGTCGTCGGCGCGAAGGAGGACTACATCGCGCCGCCGGCCTGCGTGCGCGCGCTGATCGACGCGGTGAGCAGCCGCGACAAGGACTACGTCGAGCTGCCGGGAGGCCACATCAGCCTGATCGCGGGCCGCGGTGCCTCGACGCATTGCTGGCCGCGCGTGTCGAGCTGGCTCGCCGAGCGCAGCTAGTCTTGCCGCGGGGCGTCATTGCCGGTATAAGCTAGGCGCATGACAGACGTCAGCGCCGCCAGCCAGCAGCTCTTCGACCTCTGGAAGAAGCAACTGGAGGAGGGGGCCGCGAGCTGGGCGCGCTCCCTCGGCCAGAACCCGACGCCCACGCCCGACCCGCTCTCGTTCTGGAAGCCCGCGATGGAGCACGGGCTCCAGACGTGGGCCCGCATCTTCGCGACCACGCCGGTCACGCCCGATCTCATGGGCCAGTGGAAGCAGTTCCTCGATCAGTCCATCGAAGCGTGGTCGAAGGCGCTGTCGCAGGTGATGAGCACCGAAGCGTACGCGCAGGCGATGGGCAAGGCGCTCGAGCAGTGGGTGACCGCGGCGGCGCCCGCCAGGAAGCAGACCGACCAGGCGCTCGAGGGCACGCTGCAGGCGTTGAACATACCCACGCGCGCGCAGGTCACCGGACTCGCCAGGCAGCTCATGGATCTGGAGGAGCGGATCGACAGGCTCGACGACGGCATCAGCGCGATCCTCCGTCGCCTCGAGGGAGGGAAGGCCTGATGATCGGCAAGACCATCGACGAGCTGCGGGAGGGCGACCACGCGGAGCTGACCCGGATCGTCGCGGGCGAGGACGTCGCGCGATTCATCGACGCGGTCGGCGACGACAACCCGGTGCACAGCGACCCGGCCTACGCGGCCACCACGATGTTCAAGGCGCCGATCGCGCCCGGCATCTTCACCGCCGGGCTGATCTCCGCGGTCATCGGCACGCGCCTTCCCGGCCCCGGCGCGATCTACCTCTCGCAGAGCCTCCGCTTCACGAAGCCGGTGTTCCTCGGCGACACGATCACCGCGCGCGTCGACGTCGCCGAGATCGTGCGCGGCAGGAACCGCGTGCGCCTGCAGACCGCCTGCGTGAACCAGCGCGGGGAAGAAGTGCTCGCGGGCGAGGCGTGGGTGATGCCGTCGCGCACGTCGATCGTGTACGACCGCCCGCGCGCCGGGCTCGCGACGATGGCGGGCTGGGCCGTGTCACCGTGGACGATCGCCGCGCAGACGGTGGCCGCCTGGAGCGCGTTCGGTCTCGCGCTCGTGGGCGGGCCGCGGGTCACATCAGCAAGCCGCCGTTGATCGAAACCTCGGCGCCGGTGATGTAGTCGCCGTCCGCCGACACCAGGTAGGTCACCGCGCGGCCGACTTCTTCCGCGCGCCCGAAGCGCCTGAGCGGGATCTGGCTGAGGAGCTTGTCGCGCACCTTCTCCGGGATCCCGTCGACCATCTCGGTCTCGATGAATCCGGGGGCGACCGCGTTGACCGTGATGCCCTTGCCCGCGAGCTCCTTGGCGAGCGACTTCGTGAACGCCGCCACGCCCGCCTTCGACGCGGCGTAGTTCGCCTGACCGAAGTTGCCGATCTGGCCGATCACGGAAGTGATGTTCACCACACGGCCGTAATTCTGCTTGATCATCTGGTCGATGAAGACCTTCGTGCAGTTGAAGACGCCGTCGAGGTTGATGGCGAGGACCTTGCGCCAGGAGGCGTGATCCATCTTCACGAAGGTCTTGTCGGAGTTGATGCCGGCGTTGTTGACCAGGATGTCGAGGTGCCCGAACTCCTTCAGGATCTCCTGCGCCATCCGGAAGGTGTCGGGATAGTCGCCGACGTCGGCCTGCGCGATCAGCGCGCGGCGGCCCATCTTCGTGATCACGTCCGCGACGTCGCGCGCGGACTTCTCGCTCGAGACGTAGTTGATGGCGACGTCGGCGCCTTCCTCGGCGAGCGCCAGCGCGATCGCGCGGCCGATCCCTCGCGATCCGCCGGTGACGAGCGCGGTGCGGCCCTGCAATTTCATGCGGCCGATGCTAGCACGCGGGTTCTTGTCGGGCTTGACGCGCGGTGTTAGACTCCGCCAACCTTGAACCTTGACGGCCCGTGGCCGTCAATTGGGTTTCCATGGCGTACGTCATCAAGCGGTACTCGAACCGAAAGCTCTACGACACGCAGGAGAGCCGCTACGTCACCCTCGAGGAGATCGAGGAGATGATCCGCGGCGGCAAGGAAATCTCCGTCGTCGACGCGTCGACGGGCGAAGACCTCACGTCGGTGACCCTCGCGCAGATCATCCTGGAGAACGAGCGCAACCGCCGCGCCGCGCTCCCGTCCGCGTTCCTCCACCAGCTCGTGAAGCACGGCGAGGCGTGGCAGGACTTCGTGCAGCGCTCGATGCGCTCGAGCCTCGAAGGCATCGTCTCGAGCCAGCGCGAGATGGATCGCGTGTTCCGCGAGTGGGCCGCGCGCGCGGGCTGGAGCGCGCCGACGGCCGGGGCGGGGAAGGCGCCGGAGCCCGCGCGCCGCGAAACCCCCGAGCCCGCGCGCCGTGAAGGCGCCGAGCCCGAGGCGGATCGCCTGCGCGAGGAAGTCGCCTCGCTGCGCGAGCGCCTGCGCGCGCTCGAAGACCGGCTGGAAAAGCGAAAGAGCGAAGAGAAGTAAGCTAGCTCGCGACCGCTTCCTTGATGCGGGCCACCGTCGACTCGAACGTCTGCTGGATCTCCTTGCCCGCCTGCTCCGCGGACGCCTGGATCCGCTCCGCCGAGCGCGCCACCGCCTGCGCGTTGCCCTCGACGAGCCGGTAGACCTTCTGCGCGCCGTCGACCAGCGTCTGCTGGTACCACGCCATCGGATCCTTCGGTGCCTCCTGCCAGGACGCCTGCCACTTCATCGCGGCCGCCTGACCCTCGCGCGCCGCTTCCATCGCGCGCTGCTGCAGCTCGTCGCAGAGCCGCACGCCCTCTTTCGCGGCGCCGACCGAGAGATCGACCAGCTCACGCAGTACGCGCTGGTTCGCTTCGGCCCACACCGCCATCGCCTCGACGGCCTTGCCGGAGACCTGCCCGAGAATCTCGCCCGCCTTCGCCGCGCCGTTGTCCATCGCTCCGTCCTCCTCGACTCGTTTCGAACGTCCCCAGCATAACGCGACGCGTTAGGAAGGGCAAGAAAAAATAGCGCGACGCGTTACAATGGGCGTGGTACGGTCAAAACCCCTTATTTCCGATGACTTTGCGATGCGACGGGGGCTCAGGGAGGCTGGGTATGGCGGAAGATACGCTGGCGCGGATGTTCTGGAGCCGGATCGAGCGAGGCGGGGATCGCCCCGCGCAGCAGTTCAAGCGCAACGGAACGTGGGTGACGCTCAGCTCGCGGGAGGTCGGCCGGATCGTGCGCGAGCTGGCGCTCGGGCTCATCGCGCTCGGGCGTGAGAAGGGCGATCGGATCGCGCTGCTCTCCGCGAGCCGCGCGGAGTGGGTGCAGGCGGACTTCGCGATCTTCAGCGCCGGCTGCGTGACCGTGCCGATCTATCCGAGCTACCCCCCCGATCTCGCCGCGTACATCGTGAACGACTCCGAGGCGAAGACGCTGATCGTGGAGGACGCGGCGCAGCTCGCGAAAGCGCTCGAAGCCCGCGAGCACATGCCGAAGCTCGAGCAGATCATCGTCATGGGCGGCTACGAGGCGTCCGAGCCGCCGAAGACCGTGATGACGTGGCAGGCGCTGCAGCGCCTCGGACGCGAGAGCGAGGAGGCGCACAAGAGCACGCTCGCCGACCGTGTCCAGTCGACGCAGCCCGAGGACATCGCGACGCTCGTCTACACGTCGGGCACCACGGGACCGCCGAAGGGCGTCGTGCAGACGCACGGCAACCACATGTCCGCGATGCGATCGTCGGCGGAGGCGACGCCCGTCGAGCCCGGGTGGACGCATCTGCTCTTCCTGCCGCTCGCGCACTCGTTCGCGCGCATGGAGTCGTTCCTCGGGATCTACAACGGGCTGACGACGGCCTTCGCGGAGAACCTCGACAAGGTCGGCGACAACCTGAAGGAAGTGCGGCCGCACTTCATCTGCAGCGTGCCGCGCGTGTTCGAGAAGGTGTACGCGAAGATCCTCGCGGGCGTCGAGGCGGGCCCGCCGGCCAAGCGCAAGATCTTCTACTGGGCCATCGGCGTCGGGCGCGAGGTGAGCCGTCACCAGCAGCGCGGCCAGCCGCTGCCGCCCGCGCTGGCGATCAAGCGCGCGCTCGCGCACAAGCTCGTGTTCTCCAAGCTGCACGCGGCACTCGGCGGCCGTCTCAAGTGGGCGGTGTCGGGCGGCGCGCCGCTCTCGCGCGAGATCGCCGAGTTCTTCCATGCCGCCGGCATCCTGCTGCTCGAGGGCTACGGGCTTACGGAGACGTGTCCGGTCCTCACGTTCAACAACCCGACGAAGTTCAAGTTCGGCTCGGTGGGCCGCCCGCTGCCCGGCGTCGAGGTGAAGATCGCCGCCGACGGCGAGATCCTCGCGCGCGGCGGCAACGTCGCGACGCGCGGCTACTTCAGGCAGCCCCAGGCGACGTCGGAAGTGTTCGAGCCGACCGGCTGGTTCCACACGGGCGACATCGGCCGCCTCGACGAGGACGGCTTCCTGTTCATCACCGACCGCAAGAAGGACCTGATCGTCACCGCGGGCGGCATGAACATCGCGCCGCAGAACATCGAGAACCTCCTCAAGAGCGATCCATTCGTGAGCCAGGTCATGGTGTACGGCGACCGCCGCCCCTATCCGGTCGCGCTGATCACCGTGAATCCCGAGGAGCTCGGAAAGTTCGCGCGCGAGCTCGGGATCCTCACCACCGATCCCGGCGTGGTGACGAAGCATCCGAAGGTGACCGAGCGCGTGGCGCGCATCGTGGAGGAGAAGAACTCGCAGCTGCAGTCGTACGCCAAGATCAAGAAGTTCGCGGTGCTGCCCGCCGACTTCACGCAGGAGGGCGGCGAGCTCACGCCCACGCTCAAGGTGAAGCGCAAGGTCGTCTCGGAGAAGTACCGCCAGGCGATCGAGGAGCTCTACCGCTGACGGCCGCGCTGGAGGGGAAGGTCGCGGTCGTCACAGGGGCCAGCCGCGGGCTCGGGCGCGAGATCGCGCTCGCGCTCGCGCGCGAGGGCGCGAGCGTGGCGCTGGCGGCGCGCTCGAAGCCCGATCTCGACGAGACCGCGCACCTCGTCGAGCGGGCCGGCAGCCGCGCCGCCGTCATTCCGACCGACGTGGGGAGCTTCCCGGCGGTGGAAGCGCTGATGCGCACGGCCTCCGACAGCCTCGGCGGCCTCGACGTCGTCGTGAACAACTCGGGCATCGCGAATCCGAAGCCGCTCGCGGAGACGTCGCCCGAGGAGTGGCACGCAGTCCTCGACGTGAATCTCACCGGCGTCTTCTACGGCTGCCGCGCCGCCGCGCCGTATCTGATCCCGCAGCGCAGCGGCAAGATCATCAACCTCGCCTCCGTGCTCGGCGCCGTGGGCCTTCCGGGCTACACGGTCTACGGCGCGACGAAGGGCGGGGTGATCGCCCTCACGCGCACGCTCGGCGTCGAGTGGGCGCGCCACAACATTCAGGTGAACGCGATCGCGCCCGGGTGGTTCGTGACCGAGATGAACGCGGAGGCGTTCGCGGACCCGAAGATCAACGAGCGGCTCACGCGCGACATTCCGATGCGGCGGACCGGGCGCATCGAGGAGATCGGGCCGCTCGCGGTGCTGCTCGCCTCGAGCGGATCCGACTTCATGACGGGCCAGACGATCTTCCTCGACGGCGGGCACACGGCGGCATGAAAGCGGCCGTGCTCCTGGCCCCCCGCACGCTCGCGATCGAGGAGACGCGCGTCGCCGATCCCGCGCCGGACGAAGTCCGCGTGCGCGTGACCGCGTCCGGTCTCTGCGGGACCGACTACAGCATCTGGACCGGCGCGCGTCCGGTCAGCTATCCGCACGTGATGGGCCACGAGTTCGTCGGACGGGTGACCGCGGCCGGCGACCGGGTCGAGCGTCTCGCGGTCGGCGATCGCGTGGTCGTGGAGCCAAACTTTTCCTGCGGCCGCTGTCCGCTCTGCCGCGAGGGCAACAAGAACCTCTGCCTGTCACGGATCACGATCGGCATCCAGGTGAACGGCGGCTTCGCGGAGGAGCTCTGTGTCCCCGCACGCCTGAGCTGGAAGATTCCCGCGGCGGTCACCGATCTCGACGCGATGCAGACGGAGCCGCTCGCGGTGGTCGTGCGCGCGGTCGATCGCGGTCTTCCGCGCGCGGGGGAAAGCGCGGCGGTCGTCGGTGTCGGCAATCTCGGACTGCTGGCCGTGCAGGTCCTGCGCGCGCGCGGCGCGCGGGTGCTCGCCGTCGCGCGCCGCGCGACGCGTCTGGAGCTCGCGCGGTCGCTCGGCGCCGACGCCGTGCACGTGACGGCGCAGGGGCCGCTGGCGACGGCGGCGCGCGAGTTCTCGGGACGCGAAGGTGTGGATCTCGTCGTCGAGACCGCCGGCACCCCCGAGGCCGTGTCGCACGCGCTCGAGCTCGTCCGACCCGGGGGGCGCGTGGTGCTGACGGGCCTTCCGCACGAGCCGACGGCGGTCGCGTTCTTCTCGGTCGTGCAGCGTGAGGTCACGATCACCGGCTCGATGATCTACCAGGACGAATTTCCGTCGGCGCTCGCGCTCGTGGCGTCCGGGCACGTGAAGACCGCGCCGCTGATCACCCACCGGTTCCCCCTGGCGGACATCGAAGCCGCGTTCGCGGCCCACCGGGACCCGGAATCCATCAAGGTCGCCGTCGTGATCCGGTAGCGGCGCCCTTACACGAGGAAGCGCCGCGCGCGCCACGCCGCGCGCCAGATGGCGGCGCGCTGCACGACCGATCGGACCCACAGCATGGGGATCGCCGCGAGATCGCGCGCGGATCGCACCGGGAAGTACAGCAGGAGAATCAGCGGGCACAGGACGATCGCGAGCCCGCGCGGCTCGACGACGCGGCCCCACAGGGCCGAGCGATCCCCGTGCTCCACGATGAGCCGCACGCGATCGCGAGCGCGCATGCCGTCGCTCACCACGCGCTTCCACGTCCAGCGAATGAGCTCGTGAAAGACCACCATGTCGGGGCAGAAGACGATGGCCCCGCGCCGCTGCACGCGGAGCGCGAGGTCCCGGTCCTCGTAGGCGTTGACATAGCGCGCGTCGAATCCGCCGGCGCCGAGGATGGCGTCGCGGCGGTACGCGATGTTGCACGTCTGCCACTGCCCGCCCTCCTCGTTGATGACGCTGCGGTGGGCGAGCGAGAGCACGTGGCGCGGCGGGAGTGTCCGGCCTTCGACCCCGGCGCAGTCACGCTCCGCGAACGTCCGCAGGCCTTCCTCGACCCAGCTGCGCAGCGGCCGGCAGTCCGCGTCGGTGAAGAAGACGCTCGGGGAGCGCGCGAGCGCGACGCCGCGGTTGCGTGACGCGGCGACGCCGGCGTGCCGCTCGTTGCGCACGTACACGATCCGCGCGTCGCCGGCGCTTCCGACCACGGCGGGGGTGTCGTCATCCGAATGGTCGTCCACCACGACGATCTCGACGTCGGCGATGCTCTGGCGGCGCAGGGCATCCAGGCAGCCGGGAAGGAAGTGCGCCGCGTTGCGGGTGATCACGACGATGCTGGCGCGCGGCGACGAAGACAACGCGCCGGTGATGCGGCTCAGGTCGTGGACAGCACGGACCCGGCGTACGCCTTGAGGATCTGGCCGGGATACTGCGTCAGGCTGGCGCCGATGAAGCACGCGTGCGAGCAGGAGCAGCCGACGATCTTCTCGCGCATCTCGCGGGCGGCGGGCGCAAACCACACCTTGCGAAAGTCGAAGTCGTGCTCACGCAGATCGCCGACGATCGGCGTCAGCTCACACAGCCGGACCTCGCCGTTCGGCTCGATCACTCCGATGACCTGGCCGGCCTTGCACTGGTACGGCAGCCGATTCTCTTCGAGGACCATCTCGAAGACGTCGTGTGTGTACTGGGCGCGCGAGAGCAGCATGCGCGTCTTGAGCCCGCCGCCGAATCGGCGCTCCGCGTAGTGCCGGCGCACGGGCTCCATGCGCGCGGCGAGGTCGTGCCACTGGGCGGCGGTCGGCGCCTCGATCGTCGGCTCCTTCGGATTGCCGCGCACGGGCGAGAACCCGAAGTCGTCGACCGGCATGTGCTCACGCACGAACCGCGCGAGCGCTTCCACCTGGTCGTAGTTCTGCCGGCACACGGTGGTGATCACGTAGGTGCGCAGCAGCGGATGGTCGCGCTGGAGCTCGGCGACCGCGCGGCTCGTCTCGACGACCGCCTTGAAGCTGCCCTTCTTGCCCCGGATGCGATCGTGCGTCTCCTCGAGCCCGTCCATCGAGAAGCCGAGCGTCACCTGCAGCTCCGGGCACTTCTCGAGCAGCCGCTTCAGCGTCGCGACCGTGAGGTCTTTCAGCAGCGCGTTGGTCGGGAGATGGATCTGCCGCGTGCGGTTGTTCCGGTAGAAGGTCGCCAGGATGTCGTCGAGATCGCGCCGCAGGAACGGCTCGCCGCCGCTGATCAGGACCTGCGAGACCTCGTCGAGCGAGCGCGAGATCTTCTCCCACTGATCGAGCGTCAGCTCCTTGCGCTTGCTGTTGAGCGACTCCCAGTAGAAGCACGTCTCGCAGGCGAGGTTACAGACGTAGGTGACGAAGAGGATGAGCTGGTCGGGCAGCGCGGAAGGATTGCGGTACCTGACGAGCCCCCTGGTGAGCTGAACGGCGCGAGCGATCACGACGGCGCGATCGTAGCCCACTGCCGGGCGGATGCGGAAGCAGAGATTCCTTCGCGAGGGGGCCGATGGACCCCCTGCCTGTCCTGACAGGTGAGGCCGCTTTTCCGGGACTCCTTGCGCGACGCTTCGGCTATACTGCGTCCGAGAATTGCCACCCCGCATCCTAAATGCCTGTCAGATCAGGCGTTGTAGGAGTGGAAACTCACCCCTCGCTTCGGAGGCGAGCGCTTGAGCATGAGAAAGCCGGAAACGATCGGCGTAGTGGGCCTCGGCTACGTAGGTCTTCCGCTGGCGTGCGCATTCGGTCAGTGGCGGCGTTGTATCGGATTCGACATCTCGGTCGAGCGGGTGGACGAGCTGCGCATGGGCTACGACCGGACCGGCGAGATGAAACCCCAGGAGCTGAAGGCTCCCGGCCTCGAGTTCACGACCGATCCCGCCGTCCTCAAGGTCGTGGACTTCGTCATCGTCGCGGTCCCGACGCCCGTCGACGATCACCGCAACCCGGATCTGGCGCCGCTGCGCTCGGCCAGCGCCACCGTGGGCAAGCATCTCAAGCGCGGCGCCGTCGTGGTCTTCGAGTCCACCGTGTATCCCGGCGCGACGGAAGAAGTGTGCGTGCCGATCCTCGAGCGCGAGTCCGGCCTCCGGTGCGGGAAGGACTTCCACGTGGGCTACTCGCCCGAGCGCATCAACCCCGGCGATCCCGAGCACTCGCTCGAGCAGGTCATCAAGGTCGTCGCGGGACAGACGCCGGACGTGACGCGCGCGCTCGCCGAGGTCTACGGGCTCGTGGTGAAGGCCGGCATCCACCGGGCGCCGAACATCAAGACGGCTGAAGCGGCGAAGGTGATCGAGAACACGCAGCGCGACCTGAACATCGCGCTCGTGAACGAGCTCGCGATGATCTTCCATCGCATGGGCATCGACACCGCCGCCGTGCTCGCGGCCGCGCGCACGAAGTGGAACTTCCTGCCGTTCCTGCCGGGCCTGGTGGGCGGGCATTGCATCGGGGTCGATCCGTACTACCTGACGTTCAAGGCCGAGGAGCTCGGCTACCACCCGCAGGTGATCCTGTCCGGCCGGCGCATCAACGACCAGATGGGCCTCTACGTCGCCGAGCAGACGGTGAAGCTGATGATCCGCGCGGGCAAGGTGGTCCACAACGCGCGCGTCCTCGTGCTCGGGCTCACGTTCAAGGAGAACGTGCCGGACATCCGCAACACGCGGATGAAGGACGTCATCAACGAGCTGCGCGACTACGACCTGAAGGTGGAGGCCTACGATCCGCGCGCCGTGCCCTCCGAGGTCGAGGAAGAGATGCGCCTCCGGATGATCGAGGACCCGTTCGGGACCGACGAGCGCTACGACGCGATCGTCGTCGCCGTGCCGCACGACGAGTTCAAGGTGCGGCCGCTCGTCGATTTCCTCGACCTGCTGCGGAGCGACAACGGCGGCGGCGTGGTCATCGACGTGCGGGGCATGCTCGATCGCGCCGCCGTCGAAGCGCGGGGGATCGCGTACTGGTGCTTGTAGCCGGAAAGCCCGCGCCCGCCGTCGGCCTCATCGGCTACGGGCAGTGGGGGAAGAACCTCGCGCGCCACCTCGCGGCGTTCGGCGCGCTCCGTGTGGTGTGCGATCCGCGGTCCGACGCGCGCGACGCGGCCCGCCGGGCGCATCCGCAGGCGAGCCTCGTCGAAGCCGCCGACGCGGTCCTTGCCGATCCCGGCGTGGACGCCGTCGTCATCGCCACGTCGGTCGGCTCCCACGCCGAGCTCGCGCGGCGCGCCCTCGAGGCCGGCAAAGACGTCTTCGTCGAGAAGCCGCTCGCGCTGACCGTCGCGGAAGGCCGGGCGCTCGCCGCCGAGGCCGACGCGCGCGGCCGCATCCTCATGGTCGGCCATCTCCTCGAATACCACTCGGCGGTCGAGCGGCTGCGCGAGCTCGTCGCCCACGGAGAGCTCGGCCGCCTCCGCTACGTCTACTCCAACCGGCTCAACCTCGGCCGGATCCGGACCGAGGAGAGCGCGCTCTGGAGCTTCGCGCCGCACGACGTGCACGTGATCCTCCGCCTGCTCGGCGAGCTGCCGGTGGACGCGGCGTGCCGAGGCGGGAGCTACCTGCAGCAGACCGTGGCGGACGTCACGATGAGCGCGCTCACGTTCGCGAGCGGCGTGCGCGCGCACGTG
>Ga0233425_10000649_pt1 | contig 87012 bp, 73 predicted proteins | sample Watercolumn_Towu_2_FD_181712 | JGI IMG/M metagenome (GOLD analysis project Ga0233425, IMG submission 181712) | Freshwater microbial communities from Lake Towuti, South Sulawesi, Indonesia - Watercolumn_Towuti2014_140_MG | ecosystem: Environmental > Aquatic > Freshwater > Lake | place... | reverse complement strand
CCCGTGCGGCGCGGCGGTCGCCGATTCGTTGGCCGAAGCGTTTGCGAAGGCGCTGGCAGGAGACCCCGTGAGCGCGTTCGGCGGGATCATCGGCTGCAACCGCGTCGTCGATCTGGCGACGGCGGACCAACTGTGCAGCCCGGACCGCTTCGTCGAAGCAATCATCGCGCCCGGTTTCACGGACGAAGCGTTCATGGCACTGACGACGCGTCCGAAATGGAAGGCGAACGTGCGGCTGCTCCGCTGTGTGGCGCTCAACGAACCGCGCCCGCTGGCGCTCGAATACCGACGTGTCACCGGCGGGCTGCTCGTTCAAAATCTGGACGAAGGGGCCGATCCCGAATCGGAATGGAAGGTCGTCACCAACCGAGTGCCCACCGCGGCCGAGATGTCGGACCTGCGGTTCGCGTGGAGCATTTCGCGGTTTGTCAAATCGAACGCCATTCTGCTGGCGAAAGCCGGCAGTGTCGTCGGTGTCGGCGCGGGTCAGATGAGTCGCGTGGACTCGGCGAACATCGCGGTGACGAAAGCGGGCGACCGAGCGAAAGGGGCGGTCGTGGCATCGGACGCCTTCTTCCCGTTCCGCGACGGCCTCGACATCCTCGCGAAAGCGGGCGTCACCGCCGTGATCGAACCGGGCGGCAGCCGCAACGACGCCGAAGTCATCGCCGCCTGCAACGAGCAACACGTGGCGATGCTGTTCACCGGCCGAAGGCACTTCAAACATTGAGGTCGTGTTATTGCGAGTGGGTATGGCCGGCTCTCGCCGAGAGCTGCGATTGTCTCCGCCCTCGGCGAGAGCGGGCTACGGTTGGGAGAGCGAGACCATGCGTTGCCTCGTCGGATTTCTGACCTGCGTTTCTCTGTGGCCAGCGACCCTCGCGTCAGCCGAACCGGTCGACTACGTGAAACACGTCAAACCGATTCTTGCCAGGCGGTGCTACGCCTGTCACGCGTCGCTCAAGCAGAAGGCCGGGTTGCGGCTCGACACGGGGATCGCGATCCGGCGCGGAGGCGATTCGGGGCCGGCGGTCGATCCGGCTGACGTGGACGGCAGCCTGCTGATCGAGCGGATCACCGCGACGGTTCTCGCCGAGCGCATGCCTCCCGAAGGCGAGCCGCTGGCCGCCGAGCAGATTCAGATTTTGAAGGAGTGGGTGCGCGGAGGGGCCGCGTCGCCGGAGAACGAACAGCCGGAGCGGGACCCGCGCGAGCACTGGGCGTTTCGGACGCCCGTACGACCGCCGGTGCTCACCGTCAAGCACGCCGATCGCGTTCGCAATCCAATCGACAACCTCGTGCTGATCGAACTCGAGCGCCTTGATCTCACGCCGAATCCGCCGGCCGACAAGTCGACGCTGCTCCGCCGAGTTTACTTCGACTTGATCGGTCTGCCGCCGACGCGCGATGAACTGCTCGCGTTCCTCGCGGACGAATCGCCCGATGCGTACGAGAAAGTGGTCGAGAAGCTGCTGGCCAGCCCGCAGCATGGCGAACGCTGGGCACGGCATTTGATGGACGTCTGGCGTTACAGCGACTGGTACGGACGCCGCGCGGTTCCCGACGTGTGGAACAGCGCTCCGCAGGTGTGGCGCTGGCGGGACTGGATCATCCGCTCGCTCAATTCGGACAAGGGCTACGATGCGCTGCTCCGCGAGATGCTGGCCGCCGACGAAGTGGCTCCCGAGGACGACGACGCCCAGGTGGCGACGGGGTACCTCGTCCGCAACTGGTACGCACTCAACCCGAATCAATGGATGCGGGAAATCGTCGAGCACACGGGCAAGGCGTTTCTCGGCCTGACGCTCAACTGTGCCCACTGCCACGATCACAAGTACGACCCGATCAGCCAGGAGGAGTACTTCCGGTTCCGCGCGTTCTTCGAACCGATCGACCTGCGGCAGGATCGCGTGCGCGGCGAACCCGACCCCGGGCCGTTTCAAAAGTACGAGTACTCGGTGCTGCGAAAAGTGCAGCAACTCGGCCGCGTGAGCGTGTTCGACGCGAAGCCTGACGCGAAAACGCAGATGTATCTGGGCGGCGACGAGCGAAACTTCGAGAAAATGCCGGCCGTGGCCGCCGGTGCGCCGGCATTTCTCGGCGGCGACTTGCTCCACATCGAGCCAGTGTCGCTGCCCCCGGCGGCACACTATCCCGGTGTGAAACCGTGGTTGCAGGCGGAAGAACTCGCGGCGCGCGAACAGGCGGTCGCGGCGGCACGCATGGCCATCGGACCCGCGACCGAAGCCGTCTCGGCGGCGAAGCAGGCGGTCGCCGAGATCGAGGAGCAGGAGCGACAGGCGGGCGAGTCGAAGTCGCCAGCCGACCCGGACGGGTTCAAGTTGCCGGGTGCCACGGGCGGCTTGTCCGCCCGTGGGGATGCGGGAGATGATCGCACTGGCAGCAAGCTGCCAGTGGCACCCGCCGGCGGTGCCGAATCCAAGTCGCCAGCCGACCCGAAACTCGCCGACAAGAAGTTGGCGGCGGTGCGGAAGCTGATCGCCGCGCAAGCCGACTTGCGGGTGAAGCAAACGCAGCTCGCGACAGCGGAGGCTCAATTGGACTTCACGCGTGCACGAATCGCAGCCGACCAGGCCAGGTTCAAGTTGCCGGGTGCCACGGGCGGCTTGTCCGCCCGTGCGGATCAGAGTGACGATCGCACTGGCAGCAAGCTGCCAGTGGCACCCGACGGTGGTTCCGAATCGAAGTCAGCCGAGACAGCGAGTCCGCTGGCACAGGCAGCCAGCAAAGCCGAGCGTTTCGCCGCGCTGCGGGCGGCTGAGGAAAAGCTGGCGTTGGCCGAACAGGCGAAGCTGGTCGCGGAGTCCACGGGGCCTGACAAGATCAAGTCGGCCGAGCAGCAGGTGGCGGCGGCGAAGGCGGCAGTCGAAGCGGCGACGAAGGCGCACGCCGCCGACGGCACGACGTACTCGCCGCTGACTTCGACCTACCCGCCGCAGAGCACCGGGCGACGGAAGGCGCTCGCCGACTGGATCATTCGGGCGGACCATCCGCTGACGAGTCGGGTCGCGGTGAATCACATTTGGGCGCGGCATTTCGGTCGGCCGCTGGTGGCGACGGTGTCCGACTTCGGTCGCAACGGCGCTGCGCCTTCGCATCCCGAGTTGATCGACTGGCTGGCCGTCGAGCTGCGCGAACACGGCTGGAGCCTGAAGCACCTGCACCGGTTGATCGTGCTGTCGAACACGTATCGGCAGTCGAGCCGGGTCGAGAGTCCAGAGTCCAGATTCGAGATTGCCGCGCCGTCCTCTGGACTCTCGACTCTGGACGCTCGACTCGCGAGCGATCCCGACAACCGCTGGCTGTGGCGGTTCCCCGAACGCCGGTTGGAAGCCGAGCCGCTGCGGGATGCGATCGTGTTCGCGGCGGGCGAGCTCGACGCGACGATGTTTGGTCAGCCGCTGGCGAACGATCCGGAATCGATGTCGCGCCGGCGGGCGATTTATTTCAGCGTCTACCCCGAGGACGGCGGCGCTCAGAAATTCCTCGAAATGTTCGATCCGCCCGATCCGTGCGACTGCTACCGGCGCACCGAGAGCATCGTCCCGCAGCAGGCGCTGGTGCTGACGAACAGCCGGTTCCTGCTGCACCACAGCCGCGTGTTGGCCGGCAAGCTGACGCGGCAGTGCCCGCTGCCGGCGGGGGCGGATGATGTTTCGCCCTCGCAGTCGCGCTTCGTCCAGGCGGCCTTCGAAACCGTGTTGACGCGCGCCCCGAACGGGCGGGAAACGACGGCTTGCCTCGAGTTTCTGCAACGGCAGGCGGAAGGAATCGGTCGCCGGACTGAGCCGGCTCCCACGGCAGGCGGCAACCCGCCGATCGCGGCTCCGTCGGCCGACCCGGCTCAGCGTGCGCGCGAGAGCCTCGTCCGAGCGCTCTTCAACCACAACGATTTTGCCGCCGTGCGGTGAGTTGAAGTCGGTCGCTTCTCATCCCGCTGTTCATTGGTTAGAACCGTTCTCGTGTCGCCGATTTGTAGGATGGGCACGCCTGCCCGTCCGTCATGGATCGAGTCGGCGAGGACACCAGACGGACGGGCAGGAGTGCCCATCCTGCACGATTTTCGGAGCACCCCGTGGCCGACCAGCGCGACTTCGACGAGTTCCTCGACAAGTTCAAGCGGCATCGCGAACTGATGCACGAGGAACTGCACAAGGTGATTATCGGGCAGGACGCCGTGATCGAACAGATTTTCGCGGCCATCTTCACGGGCGGGCACTGCCTGCTGGTCGGCGTGCCGGGGTTGGCAAAGACGCTGCTCGTTAGCACGATCGCCCGCATTCTGGACGTGCAGTTCAAGCGCATTCAATTCACGCCCGACCTCATGCCGTCCGACATCACCGGCACGAACGTGCTGGACGAGACGGAGGCCGGCAAGCGCGAGTTCCGGTTCGTGCAGGGACCGGTGTTCACGAACATTTTGCTGGCGGACGAGATCAACCGCACGCCGCCGAAGACACAGGCCGCGCTCCTGCAGGCCATGCAGGAACACGAAGTCACGATCGGTCAGACCACGTACCCGCTTCCCGATCCGTTTTTCGTCATCGCCACGCAGAATCCGATCGAGCAGGAGGGAACGTATCCGCTGCCGGAAGCACAGCTCGACCGATTCATGTTCAACATCAAGGTCGATTACCCGACGTTCGAGGAGGAGGAACAGATCCTCACCACGACGGGGACGGGAGAGCGGCCGGAGATTCGGAAGGTGCTCTCCGCGAAGGCGATTCAGTTTTTGCAGAAGCAGATCAACCAGGTCGAAGCGGCTCCGCTGACGATCAACTACGTGGCTCGGCTGGTGCGGGCGACCCGTCCCGCCGACCCGTCGTCGCCGAAGTTTGTGAAGGAACTGGTCGATTGGGGAGCCGGACCGCGCGCCGGCATGTTTCTGATCGCGGGCGGCAAGGCGATGGCGGCGATGGATGGCCGACCCAGCGTGTCGGTCAACGACATCAGAAAGGTCGCGGTTCCGGTGTTGCGTCACCGGTTGAGCACGAACTTCCAGGCTCAGGCCGAGGGCTTGAAGACGGAAGACGTCATCGATCGTCTGGTCGCCGAAATCCCCGAGCCGCCCGTGCCGAAATACGAGAAGGGATGACGCGCGATGCGATACCTCGGCGCGATCGAGCCTGCGCTGTGCGTGATCGCGTTCGTGTTCGGAGCGTGGAGGGGTGCGGAGGAATTGCACACCACGCTGACCGAAAAGTCGCCGACACCGATCGCCATCGAAAAGTTTGCGGCTGACTATCGAGGTCAACGCTGGTTGGAAGTTCGCGGGCGGTTGGCTGTCGAGCACCGTCAGGTTGAAAGCAGCCGTCACGAGGCGCACGTGGGCCGGACCCTGCATTACGTCCGGTTGCCGGTCGTGCCCGAGCGGTGGCAGCTGGCGGATCCGGTCCAGGTCGTGGGCGTCTTCGGACCGTTCACGCTCGAAGAATTGGATGCGTGGGTGAAACAACGCGCGGACCATCCGATCGGCGAGGTCGTGGGCGTGACGCGGACGGACGTGTACAACTTCAGCCACCTGTTTCCGCGGCTGCGGCCGGCTGCGTCGGTCGTGTACGTGAACTCCGGCACCACCCCGGCCGGACTCCACAACATGGCGATCTTTCTCGGCATCTGCGCGGTCAGCCTCGTGCTGTTGATTCGCAGGGTCCGCCGGGAAGTTGGCGCACGACGCACTTTGCACTGTAGCCCGCTCTCGCCGAGAGCGGCCGAACGATAGACGGCGGCCGCCTCCACCGCTCTCGGCGAGAGCGGGCTACACTGGGCGCAGGCACTTCGCAAAGTGCGTCGTGCGCCCCGGGAAGTCGGATCGAACGACGCGCGCGAACCGGCGGATGCCTGAACCGGTGAGTGCCATCGATGCTGCCGATGACGCGGCTCGCGCCGAGAGCGGCGCTGAGTCATCTGGTTTAGACAGACGGCTCTCGGCGAGAGCCGACTACATTTTCTGCAATGTGCGTCGCGGAACCGGTCGGCACCGGTTCCACGATGCGAGATTGCAGCGCGATCGGCGCGGCATCGCCTGCGGAAGTCGCGGGGACGACGGTGGCGAATTCGCTCACGGCGTCCAGCCATTCGGCGGAGATTCGATCCTGCCATGCGTTCGGGATCAGGACGACCAGCCGCTTGGCTCCCTGCGTGCGGTTGGGCAGGATGGCGTAGAACCGGTCGAGGTAGCTCGTGGTGCGAAAGCACGCGCGGCGCATCGTGTCGAGCGATTCGATCGTGATCCGCTCCGGGTCGCCGGTTGGTTCGAGAAGCACCTGCAGCGTGGTGTGCGGATTGTCGGCGAGCAACCGCGTGACGCAATCGACCGCTTCGGACGCATCGTGATCGAAGTCGCTCGACCGCAGCCAGAGCGTGAAGGCTTGCGAGCGTTCCCCGGGAGGGCGAGGCTTCTGCCGAGCCGCGTCGTCCAAATCGACTCGCCACATTCTCGCGATGCGATCCGGCTCGGCAGGAGCCTCGCCCTCCCGCAGGTCGCCCTCCCGCAGGTCGCCCTCCCGCAGGTCGCCCTCCCGTGCGGATTCGGCGTTCGGCACGACCGGCGGCGGGAGCGGATCGAACTCGGTGTCGAACAAGTCTTCGGCCTCGGCCATCAGTTGATAGAAGTCGAACAGGTCGAGCGTGGGCGTGCCGAGGACGTAGTACGGCGGCCGGGGTTGAAACTTCAGGCCTAGCGTGGCCGCTTCGTGGCGGAAGGCGGTGCCGGGGAGAATCGCGAGGTTGAAGACTTGCACCTCGTCGTACAAGCCGCTGCCCTGCAGGTAGTGCATCCCGCGGCGAACTGATTCGGCCGTGTCGCCGGGAAGGCCGATGATCAGGTCCACCTCTACTTCGATCCCCGCGTCGCGGAGCGCTCGCACGCCGCGCTCGAACGAGCGGAGATTGTTCTTGCGGTCCATCAACTCTTGAGCCACGGGGTCGATCGACTGCAAGCCGATTTCGACTTCCGTGAAGTTGGCGTCGCGAAGCAGCCGGGCGATTTCGGGCGTGATCCCTTCGGCTCGCAGTTCGCCGAAATACGTGAACTGCCGGTCGCGGTTGCACTCGGCCAGCAACCGTACGAATCCGGCGAAGTCTCGCCGCTGGTTCAGGGTTGGGTCGAGCAACACCACCTCGCGGGCTCCGCGTTCTGCGGCGTGCCGCAGGTTGGCGACGATTTTCTCCCGCGACAAAAAATAGAGGTCGTCGTAGGCCTTCGGGTAGTAACAAAACTTGCACTTGAAGATGCAGCCGCGAATGGTTTCGAGCAACAGGAGTTGTTCATCGGCCGCGTCGAGAATTCCCGCGAGGTACGGCGACGAGACGAGATCGAGGTTGGGGAGCGGCTTGCGAGGCGGCGGGAGTGGCCGGCCGGCGACATGCAGTCCGGCGATCGTGTCCGCTGGCACGTCGTGCCGGATCAACGCCGCCAGCAGATCGACGAATGTTTGTTCTCCTTCGCCGATCGCGGCGAAATCGACCGCCGGATGGTCGAGCACCCAGGCGTTGTCGGCGGTGACTTCGGGACCGCCGAGGATGATCCGCACGTCGGGCCGCCGCTCCTTCAATCGTGCGGCGATCCAGAGCGTGCGGTCGATGTTCCAGAGGTAGCAGGTGAATCCGACCAGCCACGGATCGCGATCGAGAATCTCGGCGACCAGCGCCTGATCGCCCAGCGAGTTGGCGAGCGGAGTCGGCAGGATGTCGATCTCGAACTGATCCTCCAGCCCGGCGTTTCGCGCATGCAGTTTGAGATAGCCCGCCGCCAGCGGCACGTTGGCCCTGGCGGGTTCAAGCCCCGGCTGCGGGATCGGAAGCTGGATGAGAAGGATTCGACGACGTGATGGCATGCCGACAGTCTAACGCGACCGGCGGATCAATTCACAGCGCGGTGCGTAGACTTTGGATTGGAGACAGCACCGGATATTCTGTCGCGGTCGATTGGGTAGTCGCGTCAAACAAACACCATCCGCAAACTCAGGGAGCATCTCACCATGACAAGGCACGTGATCGGGCTGCTGTTGATCGGTTGGATGACGTTGATTGGAGCAACGACAGTTCGGGCCGTCGACTTTCCGATTCCATCCACGGTGGCCGACGGAGGGAAGCTCGTCTCGGTCTACAGCGATGACCGGTTCTTCGAGGGGCCGACGTGGGACCCTAAAACGAAGAAGCTGTATTTCACGGCGTTCGGCAGCGGGAAGGATGCGACGCAGATTCTGCGGCTGGACGGGCCGGGAAAGGTCACGGTGTGGGCCGACAAGACCGAGGGGGTGAACGGCACGTACCTCGCCAACGACGGGCGATTGATCGGGGCGCAGGCGTTTGGTCATCGCGTGATGAGCTACGCGATTGGAGCCGACGGGCCGGCCGAAACGCGGATACTCGTGTTTGACAACAAGCTCAACCAGCCCAACGACATCGCTCAGGCTCCCAACGGGAACATCTACTTCACCGATCCCGATTTCGACAAGCGCGAGAAGTCGGCGGTGTACCTGCTGAACATCAAGGGGGATGTCGTGAAGATCATCCACGACATGCCGGTCCCGAACGGGCTGAAGGTATCGAACGAAGGGCAAACGTTGTACGTCGGCGACAGCCATCTGGCGTTGTGGCGTGCGTATTCGATTCAATCGGACGGGACGGCAGGACCGGGCCGCGTGTTCTTCAACCCCGACACCGATCGAAAGGATGCTCCCGACGGGATGAGCGTGGATGAAAAAGACAACCTATACTTGAGCGGTCGCGGCGGGGTCTGGGTGGCGGACAAATTCGGCAATTCGCTGGGTCTGATCGCGGTGCCCGAATTCTGTTCCAACGTGACCTTCGGCGGCGAGGACGGCCGGACGCTGTACCTCACCTGTTCGAAACAGGTTTACAGCCTGCCCATGAAGGTGCGAGGCGGTCAATTCACCCGCAAGGTCACGAAATGAACCGTCGATGACGGCGGGCCAGTGGCAATGACGAGGACGAAATGGCCGTCAGTCATCAAGCCCGGGTTGGCAGAGCGCTCGAGCTGCTGGTGCGAGGCGTGCGGCCGTTTGTCGAGTGCGGACTGGAAAAGGCGTACGGAGATCGTTGGGTCGAGACGGTCCAGAGTTCGCTTCGCAATCAGCGCGATGCGCCGAAGACATCCGAAGGCGAATTCGCCTGGGATGCCCAATTCACGCTGATCGTGATGACCGAGCATTGGAATCAGGTGTTCCGACAGCAGCTCGGCCCATTCGAACGCAGCCTGCTGAGCGAATTGCGCGAGTTCCGCAACAGTTGGGCGCACCAACGCGAGTTCAGCTTCGATGATGCGTACCGCGTGCTCGACAGTGTCGAGCGGTTGCTGACGGCAGTGGACAGCGACGAAGCCCGCGGAGTCCATCGCCAGCGCGAAGACCTGCTACGGGGTTGGATGCAAACCGTGGTCCGCAGCGAGACTCGCAACGCGCGTCGCATCCTGATGCGCGGCTGGCAGGTCGGAATCTACAGCATGTGCTGCCTGATCCTCGTGATTCAGGCGGCGTACCGGTTCGGCTGGCCCGCCCTCACGTCTGGCCTGATGATGGTCGCTGCGTTCACGTTCTTCATCCGGCAATGGTTGCGTCAGCCGGAGGCGGAGTTTGGCTTGCACGAGTGCGATCGCTGCGGCCGGATCATCTACCGTGAACCGTACCCGTATTGCGTCGGGGTGCCGGTCGCCGAACGTGACTTCGGTCTCTCGCCGGCGACAAGCTCATTGGCAGGCTAACCCGTGTTGCCCACGATTCAGGCTTCTGTTCTTCGTGTGCAGATCGGGATAAGAGCTCCCCGCGACTAATCATTTGCGGGCGAAAGCAACTCGGGCCAGCATTGCACGGGTGAGGCGGCTTCGACGCGCCGCTGCAACCGTTCGGCGCCGACCATGACCAGAAACGCCGGCAGTGCGATGGTCAGGACGCAAGCGCCCCCGATCACGATCGGTTCCCAACCGTTCGCGCCGTTGTTGGCTCCCGCAGCTGGCCCACCGATCGCCTGCTGAAGCAGGTTGACCACGGTGATCAGACAGACGACGCTCGCGATCGTCGTCGGAACGACAAGCCCGCCGATGATCATCCGCCGGACCGAGTTTCCTCCCGACGCGACCGGCGGCCACGAATCGCGCTGGCGCGAGTGTCCGATCGTCGAATCGGTCCAGACTCGCACGCGGTTCAGCCACGCCGACGCGACGGCCGCCAGTGTGACCATCGTTGCGACCAGCAGGCTGATCGTCCACGTCATGGCGGCGACGATGAAATGCTTCGGCAACGGCTGGGCGTTCTGACCCGGAGCCATCTCGATCCACGCCATCAGGATTGACCCCACGAACAGCAGTGCGAACGTCCACACGCAGACCTTCCAGCACCCGAGCGCGAGTTGAAACCAGAAGCAGCTTCGACCGCGACGCGGCACGGGATCGGTCCGCAAAAGCCAGATGGCTGCGGCCCAGTCGTTCCAGCCGAACTTGAGTGCCAGCACCACGATGCCCGCGGAGGTGTCGATCAGTTCCACCGCGACGATGGCTGCGGCTCCCAGCACGATCCACAGCCAGGCGGAATCCCAGATATCCGCCGACAGGTCGTCGTTGCCGTCGGTGTTCCAGTCTCGATGAATGGTCGTCATCGCAGTCAGTCGCTCGAAGTTTTCGATCGTCGGTGAAGATTGTACGCCGATGGAAGCAGTTTGTAAGCTGCGACCGCCCACGCACTCCAACAACGCCCGCACGAACCCTGATCGCCCCGCATGCCGAATTGGTACGACTACCCGGAGTTCTACGACCTCGCCTTTCGCGACGAAACGGAGCCGGAGGTAGACTTCATCGAGGCGGCCTGCCGCAGGTTCGCCAGCAGGCCGGTGCGGCGGATGCTGGAGGCGGGGTGCGGCAGCGGACGGCTGGTGGTGGAACTCGCCCGCCGCGGCTACGACGTGGCCGGCTTCGACACGAACGAGAAGTCGCTCGCGTACCTTCGGCAGCGACTGGCGCGAGCCAACCTGCATGCCGACGCCTTCGCTGCCGACATGGCCGACTTCCGTGTTTCGAAGCCGGTGGACGTGGTGCTCAACACGTTCAACACGTTTCGCCATCTGACGTCTGAATTCGCTGCCGAATCGCATCTGCGATGCGTTTCCGACAGCCTGCGGCCGGGCGGGCTGTTCATCCTCGGGTTGCATTTGCTTCCATTGGATGCGAGCGAAGAATGCACCGAACGCTGGACGGCAAAGCAGGGTCGAACGCGGGTCACGTTCACGCTGCGAGTCACCTCCACGTCTCGTCGGCAGCGCATCGAGCGGCTGAAGGTGTCGATGCTCGTCCGCTCGCCGCGTCGTGAATTGCGAGTCGCGACCGAGTTCCCGCTGCGAATGTACACGGCCGGACAGCTTCGTCGGTTGCTGGCAAGAGTCCCGGCGCTCGAACTGTGTGCCGTCTACGACTTCAACTACGAACTCGATCGCCCGCTGCCGCTGAACGACGTGCTGTCGGACACCGTCCTCGTGCTGCGAAAACGTGGCGAGTTGTCGCATCGCCGCCGATGAATCGCGTTGTCACGTTTCTTCCTCGCGACTATCATTCGCGCGGTTTCGAGCCGGGCGGTCTGGTTCGAGAGTGTTTTTGAAGCAGAATTTCCGACGATGTCCACCCCAGCCTTCCGCGTCGGCCTCGGCCACGACACGCACCGGCTCGCGCCCGATCGGGCGTTGATCCTCGGCGGCGTACGGATCGAGCACGACCGCGGATTGCTCGGCCACAGCGATGCCGATATCGTCCTGCACGCGATCACCGACGCTTTGCTTGGTGCCCTCGCGCTGGGAGATATCGGCGAACTGTTCCCTGACAGCGACCCCGCGAACAAGGATGCCGATTCGCGTGTCTTCCTCAACAAGGCCCTGCAAGTGGTCCGCGACCGCGGCTGGTCGCCGGTGAACGTCGATGTCACGATCCACGCCCAGCGCCCGAAACTCGCCTCGCACAAGCCGGCCATTCGCCAGTCGCTGGCCAACCTGCTGGCGTTGCCGCTCGACGCCGTCAGCGTGAAGGCCAAGACGGGCGAACACGTCGGCCCCATCGGCCGCGAGGAAGCGATGTCGGCGGATGCGGTGCTGCTCGTGGAGCGAAATGAGAGTTAAAGAGTATGGACTTGATTATGCAGCGATTCGTTTGCCCGTGTTGTGGGTTCCCGGAGTTGAAATTTGAACCGTATGAACGAATGGGACTTCCACCTTGGCTTGACCACGGGCCTCCACCATATCACCAACGATATGGTTATGCGTCGTTCGGCGTCTGCGATTGCTGCGGTTTTGAATTTGAATTTGACGACGATCCTGGCGCATCCGCTACCGCGAGTTCTTTCCACGATTATTTGGAACAGTGGATTGGGAATGGTTGCAAATGGTTTTACCCCAGTCGTCGTCCGGCAACATGGAGCTTGGATGAACAGTTGAGGAAAGCTGGGATTCAACGCTGAAATGCTCGACCGAGTGAGCAGGATGTCCGTCGGCAGTCGTCCAATGCAGAACACTCACGATGGCCGGAACCCACTGTATTCCGACTGGACCGGCGAAGGCGAATTGAAATAGAGTGAGGTGGGTGGTGCGGAGGTTTTCAGATGACCGACAACCTGATCACAATCGACCCCGAAATCCTTGGTGGAACGCCGGTGTTTCGCGGCACGCGCGTGCCCGTGCGGACGCTCTTCGAGTATCTCGAAGACAACTACACGTTGGATGAGTTTCTGGAGTGCTTCCCGTCCGTTTCGCGAGAAGTTGCCGTGGCCATGTTGGAGCGGTCCCGTTTCAAGGTCTTGGAGGATGTTGCATGAGAATTCTCCCGGATCAGTTTGTTTCATCGGAGAACTGGGCATGAATTGGGAATCACGCATCGTCAGTGACCCGGAGATTTGTCACGGCAAGCCTTGCGTTCGCGGCACACGGATCATGGTGTCGGTGATTTTGGACAACGTCGCCGCAGGACTGAGTTGGGACGAAATTGTGGAAGAGTATCCACCTCTCACGCGCGATGATGTCCAGGCGGCACTCGAGTATGCGGCCGCCTTAACTCGCGAAGAAGAACTGGTTCCGCTGCGATGAACCGAATGTCGATCAAGTTGGATGAAAATCTTGGTCGTTCCGCCGCGGAATTCCTGATCGCAGCAGGATACGTTGCGGACCGCGTCCACGATCAGGGATTCTCGGGTGCCAGCGATCAAGAGGTCTGGCGGCGAGTCTGTGCCGAGGGGAGGTTTCTGATCACCTTGGACCTGGATTTCTCAGACGTCAGACGGTTTCCACCGGGTAGCCATCCCGGCATCCTGCTGCTTCGACCACGAAGTAACGGACGCGACGCCGTGCTTGAAGTTTTGCGACGAGTCGTCCACGAACAACCACTGGAATCACTGGCCGGATGTCTCGCCGTCGCTGACCCGGTTAGAACTCGAATCCGCCGACCGAATTCTCCACCGGAAGTACCAGCCACAGCCAAATAGCCACGGACGATCATGCCCCTCCGCGTCTACAACACCCTCACCCGTCAGAAGGAAGATTTTCAGACAGTCGTCCCCGGCAAGGTCGGGATGTATCTGTGTGGGCCGACGGTTTACAAGCCAGCGCACATCGGGCACATGGTCGGGCCGGTGATTTTTGACACGGTCAAGCGGTATCTCACGTACTCCGGGTACGACGTGACGTGGGTCGTCAACATCACCGACGTGGACGACAAGCTCATCAACCGGGCGCGCGAAGCCGGCACGACGGTCGAAGCTCTCGCGAAGCAGATGACACAGGATTACTTCGAGAACCTCGCCACGATGGGGATCGCGGTTGGCCAGGACGGCATCGACGTGGTGCCGTACGCCACGCAGCACATCCGCGAGATGCTCGACATGATCCAGCGGTTGATCGACAAGGGCTTCGCGTATCCGCTCGGCGGTGACGTGTATTTCGACGTGACGAAAGACGCCGACTACGGCCAGCTCAGCAACCGGCGGCTCGACGAGTTGATGGCCGGTACGCGCGTCGAAGCCAACGATCGCAAGCGGCATCCGGCGGACTTCGCACTTTGGAAGGGATCGAAACCGGGCGAACCGGCGTGGGACAGCCCGTGGGGTCCCGGCCGGCCGGGCTGGCACATCGAGTGCTCGGCCATGAGCCTCAAACACATTGGCGAAACGCTCGACATCCACGGCGGCGGCCTGGACCTGATGTTCCCGCATCACGAGAACGAACTGGCCCAATCGGAAAGCTGCACGGGGAAGAAGTTTGCTCGGTACTGGTTGCACAACGGGCTGATGCAGGCCGGATCGGCCGCCGGCAAAGTCGGCGGCGGTCACGATCGCCACGGCGACACGCTCGACCGCGAATCTCAGGAAGCGAACAAGATCGCCGGTTCCAAGGGAGCAGCGTCAGTGAAGGAACTGTTCGCGAAGTTTCCGCCGGAGACGATCCGCTTCTTCCTGCTGAGCACTCACTACCGCAGCCCGATCCAGTTCAGCGACGACAACATCGCCGAAACCGGCAAGAGCATCGAGGGCTTTTACCGGCTGTTCGAGACGTTTGAGCGAATCACGGGCCAGGATTTCTACGCCTTGCCGACGGCGAAGATTCGCACGACGTCCACTCCGCTTCCCGACCAGCCCGCCGATTTCATCACCGAACTTCGTCAGCTTCGCGACCGATTCCTCGACGCGATGGACGACGATTTCAACACCGGCGGCGCGCTCGGTGTGCTGTTCGAAATGCGGAAGGCGATCAACGGTTTCATCACGTCGTTCAAACTCGAATCGACTGGCAAGTCCGACGCCGCGGCGCTGGCAGCCCTTGTGGCCTCGGTCACGCAGCTCAAGGAGCTCGCCAAACAGCTCGGCGTGTTCGTGAAGCCTCCGCCGAAGACCTCGACCGGCGCCGACGACGCCTTCGCCAGCGAACTGATGAAGCTCATCCTCGAACTCCGCGCCGAAGCCCGCACCACGAAGAACTGGCCGATGAGCGACAAAATCCGCGACCGGCTGAAGGAACTCAAAATCGTCGTCGAAGACCGCCCGGATGGGGTCACATGGCGGCGAGGTTAGCAAACTCAATCGAGGACAGATGCCATGACACAAAAGGCCCGTGCCGTTTACGAGCAAGGGATGCTCAAGCTGCTTGATCCCGTTTCGTTGGCGGAACAGCAAAAGGTCCAGGTGGAGATCACGCTGGTTGATGAAAAAGCCGCCGACACGGTTAGCGATCCGCTGGCGCACATCCGCATCAAGACGGGGATTCCCGATCTGGCAGAGAACTTTGATGACTACCGATTTGGACTCAAGAAGCCATGACGCCAGTGTTTCTCGACACGTCCGGGTTGATCGCCCTGATCAATGACGATGACCAGTGGCACCGCAAAGCCGAAGCAATTTGGTCGGAACTCGTTCGGACTCGCCGACGATTAGTAACCACGTCGCTGGTCTTGATTGAGTGTGGCGATGGGTTGAGCCGCCTGCACCAACGGCGGGCGGTTGTCGAACTCCGAGAAACTCTCCGGTCAATGGTCAATCTGACGATCGTACAAACAGTTGAGGCGTTGGAGGACCGCGCTTGGACGTTGTATCAAGACCGAACGGACAAGGATTGGGGCATGACCGATTGCGTGAGCATGACCGTCATGTGGGACGACTCCATCACAGAAGTGTTCGGACTGGATCGACACTTCCAGCAAGCTGGGTTTCAATTGCTCCTGAGCTGACGATCATGGACGAGCGTGGACGAAGCCGCCGCATCGACTCGGTTGACGCGGCTCCGCGTCCATTACTCACCACTCACCACTCACCACTCACCAGCCGCACCCTCGGCATCGACCCCGGCCTCAATCGCACGGGCTACGCGATCCTCGAACGGGGATTGCACGGGCCGGTGCTGTGCGAAGGGGGGGTGATCCGGTCCACGGGGAAGTTGTCTCTGGCGGAGAGGGTCCGCGAGATCGGAGACGGGTTGCGGGAGGTGATCGAACAATTTCGGCCGCAGGTGATGGCGGTCGAGCAGGTGTTTTCGACGGGGAGCTATCCGAAAACCGCCTTGCTGATGGCTCACGCGCGCGGGGCGATTCTGTTCACCGCGGCTTCGCTCTCCGTCGAGGTCGTGCATTACACGCCGCGGCAGATCAAACGCCTGCTGACCGGCAGCGGCAAGGCGGCGAAGGATCAGGTGCAGCGGGCGATCAGCCACGAGTTGGGGCTGGATCGGTTGCTGGAACCGAACGATGTCGCCGACGCGTGCGCGGTGGCGTTGTGTCATTACTACACCGTGAAAGTGCCGAGGATGGAGGATGGACGACGGAGGATCGAGGATGGAGGATCGAGGAGGGAAAGTCTCGCATGATCCTGTTCACGATTTGGTCGGTCGCATAATCTCCTGCCATCTTCAATCCTCCATCCTCCGTTCTCATCCAGCATGATCATCCGCCTCACCGGACGCCTTGTGCAACTGCTCGCGGACGCTGCGGTCATCGCGGCGGGGCCGTTTGAGTATGAGGTGTACATTCCCGAGTTCGTCCGGCGGCAGTTGCAAGGGAGCGTGGGCGAGGAAGTCAGTCTGCGGACAATCGACTACCTCGAAGGCAACCCCGCGCAGGGGAAGGTGTATCCGCGACTGATCGGGTTCATGAGCGACGCCGAGCGGGAATTCTTTGATGCCATCTGCTCGGTCGATGGCGTCGGTGTGAAGAAAGCTCTGCGGGCGATGGTCCGGCCGGTGCGAGAGGTCGCGATCGCGATCGAGGAACAGGACGTGAAGCAGCTCACCGCGCTGCCGGGCATCGGAGCGGCTTTGGCCGAGCGAATCGTGGCCAAGCTGCGGCGGAAGATGACCAAGTTTGCTCTGATGGTTGCGAAGGAACTGCCTCCCGAACAGGCGGCGGCTCGCGGCGTGTTGCAGGAGGCCTACGAAGGGTTGTTGGCGCTCGGTCACACGGCACCCGAAGCACGTCAGATGATCGAACACGCGAGAGAGTCGGGAAAGAAATTCAAGTCGGTGGAAGAAGTGCTTGAGGAGCTGTATCGCTCGCGGCATTGAGTTCACGCGATCGCAGGAGGGGAGGGACCTCTGAAGTCTCGCAGACTTCGGAAGTCTGTTGGCTCGGTCGGGACAACGTCCCTTCTTGCCACGATGTGACGCCGTGCGGTATGCTCGGTGCAAGGTTGTGACTCAATCCCTCGACGCCTGCCCTGAGAGCTGGAGCCATGTCAGTCCTTGCGGCCCAACCCGTTCTGGCCAAGATCGACGCCGAGGCGATCATCACGATCGTGGTCGCATTCATCGGTTTCGTAAGCTGGGTGGTGAACCAGTTGAACAGTGCCAAGGGCAAGAACCCGCCCGCGAAACCGGTCGTGCAGCGGAGACCCGCGGCGCGTCGCGACGAGAAAGTCTTCGAGGAGATCAGCATCTTTCTCGAACAGACGGAGAAGCGTCCCGCTGGCCAGCAGTCTCGCAAGGGCAAGCCGGTTGGGCAGCCGCGACCTGCGGCGGGGCGGCAGGCTCCGGTTGGCAAGTTGAAGTCCGGAACAGGGCCACCGAGACCGCCGGCTCGGCCGATCGCGATCTCGGAGGACGAGGCTCGTCAGACGCATCGACCTCCTGGTGGCGAGATTGCCCGGCGCAAGCTGAGCGGCGCGGAGAACCTCGGTTCGCAGGTGCGGCAACACGTTTCCGAGATGCAGAAGTCGCGTGTCGAAGCGTACGTCGCGCAGGACATGAAAAACCGAATCGCCTCGGACGTGAAGGCCGATCTGGGCGAGTTTTCGGCCGGGGCGACTGTGCCAGCGACGGACCAAACTCCGCCGTCGTTGAGGTCGATCTCGCCGCAACGTCTCGCCGAATTCCTGCGCCAGCCGGGAAACATGCGACAGGCCATCGTTCTTAATCTGATCCTGACACCTCCGCCCGGCCTGCGCCGCAAGTGAGTTGAGTCGCGGGGACCGTTCGACATGGCTGACGAAACTCCGGCTGAAGTCCTGCTTATCGCCGGTCGCTTTCACGTGCGTGGGAGCAGCGCGTACACGTTGCGCTTGGCGGAGCAACTGGCGGAGCACGGGTGGACGGCCCGGGTGATTTGTCCGGATGCGCACGTGATCGACACTTCGCGGCGGGCCGGACTACCCCTGCGCGAGTACCCCTACCTCGATTCGTGGTTGTGGACTCATGCCGTCCGCTGGCTGATGCTGCGTGACGTCCGTCGCTCGCCTCCGAAGCTGATTCACGTTCAGTCGCGCCGAGCGCTCGGCATTGGCGCATGGTTGGCTCGGCGCCTGGAATGTCCATTCGTGCTGACGGTGCATGATCACCTCCGGCCGCGCGAGCAGCTGCGGATTGACCAAACCTGGTGCCGACGAATCATCGCCGTTAGCCAGTCGGTGAAATCGCATTTGGTGGCAACCGGTGGCGTTCCTGAAGAATTGATCACGGTGATTGCCAGTGGAGTAGAAGTTGGAGCTCCCGGCGAAGCCCTGCCGTCGCTCGATCCCGGACACACGCCGGTCGTGGGAACGGCCGGGCCGCTGGAAGCGCTGAAGGGTCTGCCTTACTTCCTGAACGCGGCTCGTCAGGTGCTGGTGACCGGACGGCAGGTCGAATTCCTGATCGCCGGAGCGGGTCCCGAGGAGGCGAATCTGCGGCGGTTGGCTCGCGAGCTGGGAATCGCTTCGCAGGTGACGTTCGTGCCGAACCTGTGCGACTTCGAGGACCCGCTGCACGCGATGGACATTTACTGTCTGCCGTCGCTGCAGCAGGGGCTCGGCACCGTCATGCTCGAAGCGATGGCTCTCGGCCGACCCGTGATCGCGACGGGTGTCGGCGGCGTGTATGACGTCGTGCGCGACGGCGTGACCGGTTTGATCGTGCCACCTTCCGACAGCGGCGAACTGGCACGACGGATCATCGAATTGCTGGACGACCCGATCCGCGCCCGAACCCTCGGCGCGGCGGCGAGGAAGCTGGTCGAACGGGAATTCCATGTGAACGGCATGGTAAGGCAGACTGCGGACCTGTATCGCGAGGTTATCGACGGAGACACGAAGCCGGCCACGATCCCGATCACCGCCGCGATGGCCGGTGACACCTGAACTCAAATCAGCAGGCACACGGAGTGTGCCTGCTACGATAAGCTCACACAAATCATGCACGCTGAAATCATCGCGATCGGGACGGAACTCACGACCGGGGCCAAGCTGGATACAAACAGCCAGTGGCTTAGTCAGGAACTGGCCGCGATCGGCGTGCCGGTTCAGTTTCACACCACGGTCGCGGACGATCTGGCCGCCAACGTGGATGTGATTCGAATCGCCGCGAGCCGAGTCGACGTCGTGCTGATCTCCGGCGGTCTCGGCCCGACACTGGACGACCTCACCCGCGATGCGCTTGCCGCGGTCGCCGGAAAACAACTCGTCCTGCACGAACCGTCATTGGAAATCATTCGCGGCATGTTCCAGCGGCGAGGGCGAGTGATGCCGGAGCGGAACGTGGTGCAGGCCATGTTTCCGGAGGGAAGCGAAGTCGTCCCCAACCCGGGTGGCACGGCACCGGGAATCTGGTTGGAACTGCCGCGCGACGGACGACCGCCGTGCCGTATCGCCGCCATGCCCGGCGTGCCGAGCGAAATGAAAGGCATGTTCATCGACGAGGTGCGCCCGCGGTTGATCGCGCTGGGAGCCGGGGGCAAGGTCATCCGGCAAGCGCGGGTGAATTGCTTCGGGCTGGGCGAGTCGGCCGCCGAGGAATTGCTGGGCGACCTGACCAAACGCGGGCGCGATCCCGAAGTCGGCATCACGGTGCATGAAGCCACGATCACGCTGCGAATCGTCACCGAAGCGACGACCGCTGACGAATGCGACGCGAAGATCGCCGACACGAAGCGGCTGATCTGCGAGCGAATGGGCGAGCATGTGTTCGGCGAGGAGGACGAGGAACTGGAAGACGTGGTGGTGCGGTTGCTTGCCGAACGTGACGCGACGCTCGCGACGTGCGAGGGCGCGACGGGTGGGCTGATCGCATCGCGGTTGACGAAGGTGCTGGGTTCGGCACGGTGCTTTTGTGGAGCCGAAGTCGTGTCGGGTAGCGCAGCGGATGCGCGTGACGATCAGAATCGTCCAGTCCTCACCTCCAACTCATCTCCCCCATCAAAGGGGGAGGCACGCGAGCAAGCTCGTTCGTGCCGCGAGCGGTTTTCATCGGCGCTCGGGCTGGCCGTTTCTCGTGAAGTGACGACGGCCGTGCCGGGTTCGCCGGAGCCGGTTCGCGTGGCGTTCATCGCACTCGTCGGCGACGGAGTTGAACTGGTTCGGGAGGTCAACCTCGCGGGAGACCCGGCGATTCAACGGTCGCGGCTGGCGAAGGCGGGGCTGGATCTCGTTCGGCGGCATTTGCCGCGGGCAGCCAAGCGCTGAGGCGCGTGTCGTCGTTCGCGATTTCATTCCGCAGCCATCGCGCCCGGTAGATCGACAACCCCAGCTTGCGTTTTTTCCGTTCGAAGCTGGTGTGGTAGTCGAGATCGTTCGTCGGCGCACGCTCCTCGGGCGGTGGATGCCACACGAAGCCCGGGTGCGAATTCACAAGCTGCGTGATCACTCCAAAATACTCTTCCACGTCGGTCCACGCATGGAGCCATCCGCGGGGTGGAAGCACGCGGGCGACCTGCGACACGAACGTCGGGTTGAAGACTCGGCGTTTGCGGTGCCGGCGTTTCCACCACGGGTCCGGGAAGTAAACGTGCACGGCCGCCAACGATTGATCACGAATGAATTTCGGCAGCACCTCAAACACGTTGGCCGCCAGCACGCGGACATTCGACAGGTCGCGCTTGTGCAAACGCAGCGCGGCGCGCCTGGCTTCCTTGACGTCGTTCTCAACGCCGAAAAAGTTCCGATCGGGGTGCGCGATCGATGCGTTCTGCAAAAACAATCCGCGGCCGCATCCTACTTCGAGTTCGACCGGTTGCTCGTTGCCGAAGTACGCCCGCCAATCGAGCGGGCCAGCCGGCAGGTCACCGACAAACTGGAGATGCGGCCGGAGGTCGATCCTGGGAAGCGGACGCATGATGATGCAATCGTGTCGTGGCGGAATTCGTATGCAGGTTGATCCGGCAGAGCCGGTGATCGGACTGCGCCGGCCAGACGCCTCAGGCGTTGGGCGCATCGATCCCCTGAGATCGGAATAGCGGTACGCCGATGATCGTCCCCTCGAAGACCATGCGGTCCTTGACGAACCCCTGGAAGTCCGCGACGCAACGGCGAGTGGGACGGATTTCCTTCACCTGACACACGATCACCAACCGGGAGTTGGGAAAGACCGGGCTGCGAAAACGCACGGCGTCCAAACCGCCGAAGCCCATAAAGTCGCCCGCCATCAGCTTGTGCTTCTTGGTGTAAAACGCCGAGAGTTGGGCGACCGATTCACACATGATCACGCCTGGCATCAGCGGAAATCCGGGCATGTGGCCACCCACCCAGAACTCCTCGTCGGAGACGTCCTTGTAACCGATGACGGTGTGCGTCGAGAGGTCTTCGTAGACGACCGCCGTGAGTTGTTCCATCTGGTTTCGCTGCGGGTTGACCCGGCGAATGGCTTCAATGTCGTAGAGTGGCGGCCGCGTGAAGTCGATCTTGTGGATGTCGAAAATGGCCTGTGGCGGCATGGGAGACGGTCGTGAAAGGTGAATCGTGGATGGTGGATCGTGACGTGTGGAGCATGAGGCGAGAATTGCTTCACGATCCACGATCGACGCATCACGAGCCACGTCAAACAACACCGAGTATTTGACGAATCTGACCAAGTTCCGTCAATAACCGATCGGGCCGGAGGGCTGGGTCTTGCAGATCGGCGGAGTCGCATTGCAGGCTGGCTTTGTCTCCGGCGTACAGGGCAGTCCGAAGCCCGAACGACTTCGCCACGGCCAGTTCGTCGCGATGGTGACTGGCGACATGCAGAATCTCTCCGGGCGAGACGTCTTCCGCCTCAAACTGTTTCAACGCCGTTTCCAACAGCAGCTTGGAAGGCTGTCGCGTGCTCGTCTGGAACGAAAACACCATACAGCCGGGCGTCACCAGTTCGGTCAACGATGCCACAGGGCCTTGCTTCTGCAGCGAGCGCAAGAGTTGCACGAAGGTGAAGCACTGTCCGTCGCCGATCAAGCCCTGTTTGAGACCGGCCTTCGTCACGGCTCGCAGCGCGTCAAGTGCCTGCGGCGCCGCGGATACGCCCTGGAGCATGGAGTGAAAGAAGTAGGCGATCTTCTCGCCGAGTTCCGGCACGTCACCAAAGAATTCCTCGTTGTACTGGTACTCCTTCTTGCCAAGCCGTTCGACAATCTTCCGCCACACGTCGGCCGAGTTGATCTCGGACAACTCGCCCGGCTTCGGCGAACCAGAGAGTCGTCGCTCTTCGACGAGGTTGTTGTACTGAGTCAGCATGTATTCCCACGGGGCTCCCGGTTTGCGGGACATGCTGTTCCACATGTTGAACTGCTCGATCGTTTTTTCGAGCGCGACCTGCATCCGGATTTGTTGCGGGTGCTGGTGGGCGAGACGCCCGTCGGCGATCGAGATCAGCGTGCCATACACACCCCACGTAACGGCCTTGATCCCCGCGAGCGGCTTCAATGCCGGCGCGGCCTTCGCTGGCGTGACTTTGGGCGCGGCGGGCCAGAGCAACTTTTGATCGTCCAGCCAGGCGGCGTATTCGAGGAGCGACTTGGACATCGGGTGGTGAGTGGTGAGTGGTGATTGTGAGTGTGAGTGTGAGTGGTGCGGAAGTGACCGCTCACGATTCGCCGCTCACCACCGTGCTTTCGGGGAGGTTGAAAAATGCGATCGCAAGGATCACGTAGACCGCCAGCAGCAATACGCCTTCGAGCCAGTTGGATTCGCCGTCGTACGCCACGAGGGCGACGACCGTGACCGACACGACCACGGCGACGACTTCAAGTGTCGAGAAATTCAGATCGAGTGGCCGGTCCAAGCCGTAGCTGGTGAAAACCAGCAGCGGCGCGACAAACAGCGCGATTTGAATCGCCGAACCCACGGCGATTTGATAGCTGAGTTCCAGCCGGTTTTTCAAGGCCACGATCACGGCGGTGGAGTGTTCGGCCGCATTGCCCACGATGGCGATCACGATCAGCCCCACGAAGGCTTCGGTCAGCCCCAGAGTCTGCCGGGCGGCGGAAACAGCGCCCACGAGGAACTCGCTCATCAAAGCGATGAGCGCGGTGCTGGCGATGAGCACCGTCACCGAAATCCACAGCGACCAATGACCCTCCACATCCGCGAAGGTTGATTCGTCCTTGCTGTCCATCGCCGCCTGACCCGCGTACAAATGCTTGTGCGTTTTCAAACTGAAAACGAGCATCAGCAGGTATGACAGCATCAGCACTGTCGCGATTTCCAGGCTGACGCTTTGTTCGTCGGTCGTTGTGTGGTGAGCCTGCAGGTGCAGGTGGAAGAATGCGGGGACGACCAGTCCAATGGCGGCGAGGGCGAGCAGCGTCGCGGAGAGACCGGCCGCCGTCACGTTGAATTTCTGGCACGCGAATTTCATCCCGCCGCCCAGAAAACTCGCACCGAGCACCAACAGGACGTTGCCGACGATGCTGCCCACCAGCGATGACTTGACGACGTCCACCATTCCCGCTCGCAGCGCGAACAGCGCGATGATGAGTTCGGCGGCGTTGCCGAACGTCGCGTTGAGCAGCCCACCCAGCCCCGGCCCCAGCCGGTCCGCGAGCATTTTGGTGCTCCGGCCCATCAGTCCGGCCAGCGGGATGATCGCGGCGGCCGATGTCGCAAACATCCAGATCGCCGGCGCGTGCCGAATCTCAAGCACGATCGATATCGGCAGGCTCACAAGCAGCAGATTGATGTAGCCGACTCGCTCGATCCAGCGCATACGCCTTTCCTTTTGAGATTTCGAAGGCTTGGCTGTTGTATCAGACACGGATTCCGCGTGTCGAGGACGGCGACAGCACTTCACCTGGTCAGTGGTTGGTGCCGTGGACAATGCAGGCTTCGTCAGTCCGTGACCAATTCGGGCATCACCGGCTTTTCTGATTCTCCGGACCTTCCCGCACCGAGCACCGGCAATGTCACGCAGAAAGTTGTCTCGCCGCGCGGATTCGATTCGGCCGCGATCGTGCCGCCGTGCGCCGCGAGGACCGATTGGCAGATGCTCAACCCGAGACCGGACCCGCCTGCCGTGTCTGACGCACCGCGCTGACGAGATTTATCGCCGCGGAAAAACCGTTCGAAGATGAACGGCAGGTCGGCGGCGGCAATCCCGATCCCGTGATCGATCACGCGGAGCGTGGCCACGCGGCGGGCAGTATCCTGATTCAATTCGACGCGCACCCAGCCGCGCGGCCGGTTGTACTTGATCGCGTTGTCGATCAGGTTGTTGATCACCTGCCGCAACCGGCCGGCATCGCCGCGAATCCAGACCGGCTGCTCGATCTCCCCCCGAAGCTCGATCTCCGCCGCTTCCGCGACACCCTGAAACATAGCCACCGCCCGTTCGACCACGTGATCCAATCGAAACGGTTCGCCAGACGACTCCAGCCGGCCGGCGTCGCTCTCGGAAAGCAACAACAACTGGTTGATCAGCCGCGTGAGCTGGCTGGTTTCGTCCAGCAGGTCGGCCAGCAACTCCTGATACTCTTCGGTCCCGCGACTCGAATTCAGCGTGACCTCGATCGAACTGCAGATCGCGGCCAGCGGCGAACGCAGCTCGTGCGCCGCGTTGGCGGTGAACTCGCGATTCTGCTCGATGTACGTCGCAATCCGGTTGAGAAACCCGTTGATTGTGACGGCCAGTTGGTCGAGTTCGTCGCGCGAGCCGGAAACCGGCAGGCGCTCGTCGAGGTTGTTCTGGTGCAGGCGCTTCGTCGTGTCGATGATTTTCGCCAGCGGTCGCGTCGCCCGGCCGGCGAGCCAGAAGCCTCCGAGCGGCGACAGCACGATCGCGATCACGCCCACGATCACAATCAATCGCGTGATCTGGTCCAATTCCGCCTGCATGACTCTCAGCGAGCACCCAACGCGGATGCCGGCATACGGCAGTCGCGACCGATCGACGTCGACTTGCACGACACGGTCGTTCCGCACGGTAACGGGATCGGATTTGCGCGGAGCAGCCGACGTCGGCGCGGTCGTGTCGGGCGAATTGACGCTCGACCAGATGACGATTCCACTGCGATCGAGCGCCTGCACGAACAGGCCTCGATGCGTGTGGCTCTGCGCCATCCGATCGAGTTCCTTCTGGATCTGGTCCACGTCGGGGCTGAGCTGCTCGATGGTCAGCCGGACCTCGACGGCATCCTCAAGCAGCAACTCGTCGGTTTCATGGAGCAGCGACAGGCGCAGCCCTTCGCGCACACCGACCAGCGTGGCCACCACCATCAGAAGCACGACGGCCGTGTTCCAGAACGTCAGTCGAAATCGCAGCGTTCGCAGGAATTCCATGACGCCGCTGTTGTATCAGACCCGGCGCGGAGATGTCGAGGAGTGATCAGCCATCCAACCGTCGCCTTTGCCGCTAAGCCTCCGCTCTGATCGCGTAGCCGCGGCCGCGGATCGTTTCGATCAGCGACTGATCGCAGCCCTTGTCGAGTTTCCCGCGCAGCCGCGTGATGTGCACTTCGATCACGTTCGTGGCTCCCTCCCAGTCCGACTCCCACAGGTGCTCGCAAAGCATCTTGCGGGTGACGACCTGTCCGGCATGGCGCATGAGAAACTCGAGGAGGCTGAACTCGGTGGGAGTCAGATCGATCTCGCGATCGCCACGGAGCACGCGTCGCGTCGCGAGGTCCAGGCGCAGGTCGCCGACGTCGAGCACGGGTGCGGGGCGGGTGACGGCGCGGCGGCACACCGCATCAATGCGGGCCATCAATTCCGCGAACGCGAACGGCTTGACGAGGTAGTCGTCGGCTCCGGCGGTCAACCCGGCCACACGCTCTTCAACCGTGCCAAGAGCCGTCAGCAAAATGACCGGCGTCAGCATGCCCGCCTGCCGCAGTTCGCGAAGCACGTCCAGTCCGGACTTGCCGGGCAACATGATGTCCAACACGATAGCGTCCGGTTGGCGATGCAGCGCCTCGGCCAGACCCTGTTCGCCGTCGCGGACCCACGTGCACGCCTGCCCCGCCTCTTCGATTCCGCGTCGAAGAGATTTTCCAATGACCGGATCGTCCTCGATGATGAGCAGTTGCATGGGAGGCGTGGCATCGTATCACGGTGTCGCGGCAGCACGAAGGCTTGAGCCGATTACATTTCCGTCACGTTTCGGCGGCGACGTGCCATTCGCGGACCAAATCGATCGCGGGCGCCGTGTCATCCGTCGCGGAACCCACAGGCTTACCGATTCGTAATTCTCCCGCCGTTGCTGGCCGCCGGAAGCGACTTCTAAAATCCCGCCCGACCGAGTTTACTCCGCCGGGCACGCGCGTTCGTGCACGACTCTCCTGCCGAACCAACGGACGATGTCCTTCCCCGCCGCACAAGTCGCCATTCCGCACGATGATCTCCCGCGGACTGGCGGCGATTCGCAGATCCGGCTGGCGCACCTCCAGCAGGCGATCCAACATGCCGCGCACCTGCTGCCGGCTCAGGGGCCGATCACGGTCTTCATCCATCACAACACGCTGCACGCGTTTGAAGACCTGCCGTTTGATGAAGGCGTCAGGCAGGGTGGGAGGATCTTCGGTTGCCAACCGTATCTCAGTGAGGATCGGTATCGCCAGGCTTGGGAACACGAACGCATTTTGACAGACGACTTGCGGGCGGTCCTGCGGGAGGAGCTCGGTCCTCGTGCCGACCAGCGCCTCCCGCGCTTCGACAGTCGGATCGACTTGCGGCTGGCCATGCTGCAGCACCCGATCCGGCTAGGTCCCCCGGGCGAACTCCGCTGGTTTGTGGCCGAGACCGACGCACTGACTCGCCTGCGCAGCGATGTTTCCCACGAAGTCCGCGAGCATTTCGTGAAGGAGACGCGGCACTGGGTGATGCGCGATGTGCGTGCCGGCCGCGTGGACGGACCGTCCCGGCATCCGACCGCACACGATCAACGAATCCACGAAGCTTTGGCCGGCTTGTTGCAGCATTTTGGCGAGTCAACGATCGAGCGGTGGAGTGACTCGACGTGGGAGGCGTTTGCGCTGCAGGCCCTGTGGCGGGCATGTCGCGAGGGAGTCCACGGCGTCCGCTCATTTCGGCCGGCGCGTCACGCACACGTTCGTCATCGAGACGTGCTGTTGGAGGCGACCGGTGAGGACATCGATCCGCTGGTCAATGACGTGCTGATTCGTTTCTGCGCGGCGTTCCTCGATCAGGGTTTCTCGCACTGGCCGTTGCCGCATCGCGAGGACGGTTTCTTCCGTGCGTTCTCGGATTTGTATCGTCAGCAGGGCGGTCCGCCGGAAATCTGGCAGCGCGGATTGGCTGCGGAACTGACTCGTCTCGAAGTCGCACACGTTTCGCCGCTGGAGTCGATTCTGGAATCGCTCGAATGCCTCGGCGTTGAGGAACACGAATGGGATGAATTCGTCTCGGCGACCTTGCTCGCGCTGCGCGGGTGGGCGGGGATGATTCAGCAGGTGGTGTTGCGTGCCGACAGCGTGGCTCACCCTGCGCCGCCGGACAGCCTCACGGAGTATCTCGCCATCCGGTTGGTGCTGGAACGGTTGGCGTTGGCCCACGTGGCGCGACAGGCCTTGAAATACGCCGGGCCTCTGCGCGGACTCCGTCACACGGCCCAGGACTCAATCCCCCGCCACGAGTCGGCCAGTGTCGATCAGCGGGCCTTCCTCGTATTTCAACTCGCGCAGGTGCTGGGCTGGCTGCCGGTCGATCTGTTCCACCTGACCAAGGACGAATGGTCGGTGTTGGTCGAGGAGATCGAGGCGTTCTCCGAGATCGAACGGCGGCGCGTGTTCCATCACGCCTTCGAGCGCCGCTATCGAATTCAAACGCTGGACGCGATCGCGACCAATTCCACACGGAGCCGGGACCGCGTTCCGTCGCCGCGATTCCAGGCGATCACCTGCCTCGACGAACGCGAGGAGTCATTTCGTCGTCACCTGGAGGAAATCGCTCCCGACGTGGAAACGTTTGGAGCGGCGGGCTTCTTCAGCGTCGCGATGTACTACCGCGGCGCGGCGGATGCCCATTTCGTCCCGCTGTGCCCGATCGTCATCCGGCCGCAGCATTGGATAGTCGAAGACGTCGTGTACACGCTCGAAGAGTCGCACCGCCGCCGGGCGAAAACGCGACGGGCGATCGGGACCGCTTCGCATCAGTTCCACGTCGGCAGCCGCGGCTTTTGGGGAGGCGCGTTGCTGGCGACCGGTCTGGGGGCGCTGGCGTCAATTCCGCTCGTGACGCGAACGCTATTTCCCCGCCTGACGTCTCACATCCGCCGGACCGCCAGCCGCCTCTTGCAACCACCGCCGATCACGCAACTGCGGCTGGAACGGACCGGCTCCGCGCCCGGAACCGACGACGATCGTATTGGTTTCTCCGTCGAAGAAATGGCCACGATCGGGGAGCGATTGCTGCGCGACATCGGGCTGACATCCGGTTTCGCCCGGCTCGTGATCGTGATCGGACACGGATCGAACAGCCTGAACAATCCGCACAAGTCGGCCTATGAATGCGGAGCCTGCGGCGGCGGTGCCGGTGGCCCGAACGCTCGCGCCCTGGCTCAAATCCTGAACGATGTCCGCGTGCGCATGATCCTCTCGCGGCACGGGATCCAAATACCTCACGAAACTGTGTTCGTCGGCGGGTTCCACAACACCTGCAACGACAGCGTGACCTTCCTCGAACTGGAACGCCTGCCGAAATCGCATCACGCGGACTTCGACGAAGCACGACGGCTGATTGAAATGACTTGCGACCGGAACGCCCACGAGCGCTGTCGCCGGTTCATGTCGGCTCCGTTGACGATGTCGTTCGCGGAGGCGCGACGACACGTCGAGGCGCGGGCCGAAGACTTGTCGCAGGCACGGCCGGAATGCGGGCATGCGACCAACGCCGTCTGTTTTGTCGGCCGGCGCTCACGCTCGCGCGGGCTGTACATGGACCGCCGCTGCTTCCTCACGTCGTATGACCCCGCACAGGACGACGCGGAAAGCCCGATCCTGACCCGCATCCTGCAGGCCGTGTTTCCCGTCTGCGCGGGCATCAATCTGGAATACTATTTCTCCTACGTCGATTCCCCCGGCTACGGCTGTTCGACGAAGCTGCCGCACAACGTCACGTCGCTGCTCGGCGTGATGGACGGAGCCGCCAGCGATTTGCGAACCGGCCTGCCGTGGCAGATGGTCGAGATCCACGAACCGGTGCGACTGCTGTTCGTCGTCGAGACCACTCCCGACGCGATGCTGCGGATCATGGAGCGAAACGAAGCGATCGGAAAACTCGTGCGCAACGGGTGGGTGCAAGTGGCCGTGCTCAGTCCCGAATCGTCCGCGTTGCAGGTCTATCAGCACGGAAAGTTCGAAGTGTACCAACCCGAGACCACGGAGCTGCCGCGTGCCGCCTCATCCACGGATTGGTATCGCGGCTGGCGCGATCACCTGAGGTACGCACAGATTGAGTCCGTTTCGTCGGAGCCAGCGGAAACGACGCCAGAAGCAAATCATGTTTGAAGACTTCTCACTGACGACATTGATCGGATTCACGGTGCTGGGCGCACCGGCGCTGCTGATGCTGGCGCTGGGTCTGTCATCTCTGTTGGAGTGGCCGGGGACGGAGCGTGGGATTGGCCAGGTGAGTCTGGCCGCGATCATCACCGGCCTCCTGGCGGCGATCAGCATGCTCGCCTGGATGCTTATCACCTGTGAGCGTCACGAGTCGGTCGAGTTGGGTCACTGGGTGGTGATTCCCGATTACCACTTCTCGGTGAAGTTCCTGTTCGATCGCCTGTCGGTTCCGTTTGCGATCCTGTCTTTTGTCTTGTGCGGAACCATCGGCACGTTCGCGACGCGATATCTGCACCGCGAGCCGGGGTACAACCGGTTCTTCGTATTCTTTTCGCTGTTCGTGCTGGGCATGGTGATGACGTCGCTGGCGGGGACGATCGAGACGCTGTTCACCGGCTGGGAACTGGTGGGGCTGTCGTCGGCTTTGCTGGTGGCCTTCTTTCACGAACGATCGGCGCCCGTGCGAAATGGCCTCCGCGTGTGGGCAGTCTATCGAGTTTCGGACGCGGCGCTCCTGATCGCGGCCATCGTGCTACACCACCTCCGCGGCGAAGGCGATTTTGAAATGCTGTTTGGAGCAGGCACGTGGCCCTTGGAACACACCAGCTTGCCGTCGAGTCAAGCGGCGGTTGTGGGGTCGTTGCTGCTGATCGCTGCGATGGGAAAATCCGCGCTGGTGCCGTTTTCCGGATGGCTGCCGAGAGCGATGGAGGGGCCCACGCCGTCGAGTGCCGTGTTTTACGGTGCCTTGTCCGTCCATCTGGGAGCCTTCCTGTTGCTGCGAGTCAGTCCGATTTTGGACGTGTCGCTGTCTCTGCGAGCGGCGGTCGTGACGATCGGGCTGGTCACCGCCGTGTTTGCCGTGCTGGCGGGCCGTGTCCAGACCGACATCAAGTGTGCCCTCTCGTTCGCATCGCTCACGCAGGTTGGGATCATTGTCGCGGAGATCGGCCTCGGGCTGCGATACATCGCACTCACGCACATCCTGGGACACGCCTGCCTGCGCACCCTCCAGTTTTTGCGCGCCCCCACGTTGCTCAACGACTACCGCACGCTGGAAAACGCGATCGGGGCTCGACTGCCGCGCTGGTCTGGCGCGTGGGTCCGGTTGATCCCCGAACACGTTCGGGTCTGGTTTTACCGACTGTCGCTGGAGCGCGGCTATTTGGACGGATGGCTGAGCGATTACATTGCCCGCCCGTTTCTGGCCGTGTTTCGATGGTGCGACGCGATGGAGCGGAAGTGGACCGATTTTCTTTCGGGCGGCGAGTCGCGCGAGTCGGACCACGTCAGGCCCTCTCTGGAAACGCTGGATGACCTCGTATGAGTGAATTGCATTTTCCGTGGCTCGCGCTGTCGATCCTGACGCCGCTGCTAAGCGCGCTGTGGGTGAATCGGCTGCGGGACGCCGACGAAGCGCACAAATGGTCCGCGGTGTTCTCCGGAGTCACTTTGGCGTTCACTGTGGGGGCGTGGCAAGACTTTTTCCTCCTCGGTGCGTCACAGGCGAGTGATGGCTGGGACCTCCTGTCGCCGTTTCTCGGCTGGAAACTTTTAGTCATCGACGAATTCAGTGCGCCGCTGTTGCCTCTGACGGCGCTGTTGTACCTGCTGACCGCCATCGCCACGTTGAAGACGAAAATCCGGCGGTTCTCGTTCGCCGGCACATTGGTCACCGAAGCCGTGGTGTTGGCTCTACTGAGTTGCCAGGAGCCGTGGGCGATCATCGTGCTGCTGGCCCTCCCCACCGTCCCGCCGTATCTCGAACTGCAAGCTCGCAATCGACCGACGCGGGTCTACGTCCTGCACATGGCGATATTCGTGGGGCTGATGATTCTGGGTTGGGCGTTCGTCGAAGCCGAAGGGCGGCAGCGCACGCACTCGCTGTGGGCGGTCCTGCCGTTGCTGGCTGCGATTCTGATTCGGAGCGGAATTGCGCCGCTCCACTGTTGGATCACGGACTTGTTCGAGCACGCCACGTTTGGCACGGCGCTCTTGTTTGTCACACCAATCGTCGGAGCCTACTCCGCTGTGCGGCTGGTGTTGCCGATCGCTCCCGACTGGGTTCTGCGCAGCATCGGACTCATCTCACTGGCCACGGCCGTGTACGCCTCGGGAATGGCTCTGGTGCAACACGAGGCACGCCGCTTTTTCTGCTATCTGTTCCTCAGCCACTCATCGTTGGTCCTGGTCGGACTGGAAAGTGCCACTCCGATCGGACTCACCGGCGCGCTGTGTGTCTGGATTTCGGTGGGGTTGTCGCTGGGTGGCTTTGGCCTGACGTTGCGGGCGCTGGAGGCTCGGTTCGGTCGGCTGGCGTTGACCGATTTTCTGGGCCTGTACGAACACACTCCTGCCCTGGCGGTCTGTTTCGCGATCACCGGACTGGCGAGCGTTGGATTTCCAGGGACCATCAGGTTCATCGGTACCGAATTGCTCGTGGATGGCGTCGTCGAAATCTATCCGCACGTGGGAGTCGCGGTCGCTCTGGCAACGGCCCTGAATGGCATTGCCGTCGTGCGATCCTATTTCATTCTGTTCACGGGGACGCGGTATGTGTCCTCGGTTTCGTTGCGGCCCGGTTTGCGAGAACGCTTCGCCGTGCTGACGCTGGCGATGCTGATTTTCGGCGGCGGATTGTTTCCGCAGCCGTCGGTTGAATCGCGGAACCATGCGGCCGCCGCCATCCTCCGCGAACGTGCGAAGCGCGATCCGAGTTTGATCGATCACGAGGTACCAGAGGCCAACCCGGACGAATCGCCGCCGATGCGAAGCGAGGAGGTACGCCATGAGTGAACAGCTCGTGTTGCTGGGGCTCGTTGTCTCCGCGTTCAGCGGTGTGCCCGGTCTGTTTGTGAACCGCCGCTCGAACGCCGGCCAAACACTGACGACTGGCCTCGCGGTGATCGGTGCCGCACTCGGATTGATCGGCGTTGGAGTGTTCTGGGTCACCGGCGACGCGACGCCGATCGTCGTGCCGTGGAACATTCCCGGAGCCGAGTTCCATGTCGCAATGGATGGGCTGTCGGCGTTGTTTCTTGTCCCGATCTGTCTCGTGTCGCTGCTCGGCAACGTCTATGGACTCGGATACTGGAAGCAGTCCGAACACCCCGAGAACGGCCGCAAGCTGCGATTGTTCTACGGCCTGCTGACCTCGGGCATGGCACTGCTGGTGATCGCGCGGAACAGCATCCTGTTCCTGTTCGGCTGGGAAACGATGGCCCTGTCAGCGTTTTTCCTCGTCACTTCGGAAGAGCACGATCAGGAGGTCCGCGAGACCGGCTGGATCTATTTCGTCGCCACGCACGTCGCCACGCTGAGTTTGTTCGCGCTGTTCGCGTTGCTTCGCGCAGTGAGCGGTTCGTTCGCGATCGCGCCGTTGGACCCCGCAGCCGTGACGCCCGGTGTGGCCACGGCGATCTTCGTGCTGACTCTCGTCGGGTTCGGGATCAAGGCGGGCATCATGCCGCTGCACGTGTGGCTGCCGAGTTCGCACGCGATCGCGCCGAGCCACGTCTCGGCGATCATGTCCGGGGTCATCATCAAGATGGGCATCTACGGGATCGTGCGGACGCTGTCGCTCTTTCCGCATCCGCCGGTGGCTTGGGGCGCGATCGTGCTCGCGCTGGGAGTCGTCTCCGGCGTGCTGGGAGTGGCGTTCGCGATTGGCCAGCACGATTTGAAACGGCTGCTCGCGTATCACAGCATCGAAAACATCGGCATCATCGTGATGGGCATTGGTCTCGCGCTGATCGGCCGGTCACTCGGACGAGTCGAATGGGTGATCCTTGGTCTGAGCGGCGGGCTGCTTCACGTTTGGAACCACGCGTTTTTCAAGGCCCTGCTGTTCCTGAGCGCCGGATCGGTGATTCACGCGGTCCACACGCGCGAGATCGACCGCCTCGGCGGCTTGGCGAAGGCGATGCCGCGCACGGCGATCTGCTTCGTCGTCGGAGCCGTCGCGATCTGCGGATTGCCGCCACTGAACGGTTTCGTCAGCGAGTTCCTGATCTACCTCGGCTTGTTCAGCACGCTGGGAATCGACGGCGGCCCGTCGTTCGCCGGAGCGACGTTGGCTGTTCCCGCGCTGGCATTGATCGGTGCGCTCGCGGCCGCATGTTTCGTGAAGGTGTTCGGCTCGGTCTTCCTCGGCTCGGCTCGCAGCGAGCACGCGAAGCACGCTCACGAATCGCCCACGAGCATGATCGGAGCGATGAGCGTGCTGGTCGTGGCGTGCGCGTTCATCGGCATCGCCCCGGTGGCGATCGCTCCGGCGCTGGCGCGGGCCGTTTCGTCGTGGGCACCGGAATTTGGTGACGCATCGGCGCGGCTGACCGCTCTGGCGCCGCTCGACAAGATCAGCGTGATGGGCGTCGTGCTCGTGGGCACACTGGCGATCACCGGTCTCTGGCTGCGTTCGCGATTGCAAGCCGGCCTGCTTGAAACGAATTCGACCTGGGGTTGCGGATTCACAGCGCCGACAAGCCGCATCCAGTACACATCGTCCTCATTCGCCGAAATGGTGGTGGGTTTGTTCGCGTGGGTGTTGCGACCGCGAACGCACCGGCCGCGCGATCTGCCGCTGTTCCCGCAACACGCCGATTTCCACAGCCACGTCCCCGACACCGTGCTCGACGAGGCAGTGCTGCCGACGTTCCATCACGGCGCAAATCTGTTCTCGTGGTTCCGGGTGTTTCAGCAGGGAAGCATCCACACGTATCTGTTGTACATCTTCCTGACCGTGCTCGCGCTGTTGTTCTGGCGATGAGAGGCGATGATGGAAACCGCGCTGAACATCTCGATCCACGTGCTGGTGGCGTTCACGCTTCCGCCGCTGCTGCTGGGCGTGATCAACAAGACGAAGGCGTTGTTCGCCGGTCGTGTGGGGCCGCCGCTCCTGCAACCGTACTACGATCTCGCCAAGCTTGTACAGAAAGGCTCGGTGTTCAGTACGACGACGACGTGGGTGTTCCGCGCGGGACCGGTCGTCGGGCTGGCGACGGGAGTGCTGGCGGTGCTGCTGATCCCGCTGGCCGCTCCCGCCGCCCCCGTTTCATTCACCGGCGATCTGCTGCTGCTGGCGTACCTGCTCGCCCTCGGACGCTTCTTCACGGCCGCGGCGGCACTCGACACCGGGTCGCCTTTTGAAGGGATGGGGGCCGCACGCGAAGTCACCTTCGCCTGCCTGGCCGAACCCGCGTTCTTCCTTGGTCTGCTGGTGCTCGCGAAGCTCTCCGGTTCGTTGAATCTCGCCGGAATGCTGGGCGGCTCGCTGGCGTCGCAATGGACCACTGCGGGTGCGTCACTGGCGCTCGTTGTGTTGAGCTGGTTCATCGTCCTGCTGGTCGAGAACTGCCGCATCCCGTTCGACGATCCGAACACGCATCTCGAATTGACAATGATCCACGAGGTGATGGTGCTCGACCACAGCGGCCCGGCGTTCGGCCTGATTCTGTACGGCGCGTCCGTGAAGCTGTTTCTGTTCAGCGCGTTAATCGTGCGGTTGGCCGTGCCGGTGGCAACGGGCATTCTGTGGCTCGATTGGCCGGTGTTCGTCGGGGGAATGCTCGCGGTCGCCGTGGTCGTCGGCGTGGTCGAATCGACGATGGCTCGTCTGAAGATGACGCACATCCCGATCCTGCTGGTCGCGGCGTGTTTGCTGTCGGCGTTTGGTCTGATTCTGCTGGTGAGGTGACTGCATGCAATTCCTCGATCCGCTGTTGATCCTCGCGCTGGCGATCAATTTCGTCGTGCTGGGCGTGAGCCGCATCCGAGCCGTTATCAACGCCGTGGCCTTTCAGGGCATGCTGCTGGGGATCATCCCGCTGCTCGTGCATGCAGAGATCGGTCTGCGCGGGATCGCGCTTGTCGTGGTGACGATCACGGTGAAGGGGTTCGTGTTCCCGATGCTGCTCGTTCGCGCGATGCGCGCGGCCGAGATTCATCACGAAGTCAAGCCAGTCGCGGGGTTCATGCTGTCGGTGTTGCTCGGCGCGGTTGGAGCGGGGCTGGCGATGGAGTTTTCGCGGGCGCTGCCGCTTGCCGAGGCGCACACGAACCTGCTGCTCGTGCCCACCGCCTTCGCGACCGTTTGGGCCGGCTGCCTGATGCTGATCACCCGCCGCAAGGCGATCAACCAGGTGCTGGGCTACCTGCTGCTCGAAAACGGAATCTACCTGTTCAGCATGTTGCTGCTGGAAGCGGTGCCGTTTCTGGTCGAAGTGGGCGTGCTGCTGGATCTGTTCAGCGGCGTGTTCGTGATGGGGATCATCATCCATCACATCAGCCGCGCGTTCGCGTCGATGAGCACCGAACACCTGACGGCGCTCAAGGAGTAGGAGTAAATCATGGGCTACCTGCTGGTCGCATTTCCGCTGGCGATGGCGGCGCTCGCGTTCGCGGTGCCATCGAATCGGTGGCGACCGTGGTTGCTGCCGATCGGCGCCGCGGTGCATCTCGCACTGGTCGTGACAGCCCTTTCTCAGCCACGGGACGTCCCCGCGTCGTGGTTTGGCGGCTGGCTCATCCTCGATGCCCTCGGCAAGCTCGTGCTCGGGTATCTCAGCAGCTTCTTTTTCCTGTGCTCGCTGTACGCGCCGGGTTACCTGGCCCTTCGCTCTGAGCGATCGAATCGCGTGATCTGCTCCAACCTGTTCGCGTCGCTGTCGATGATGACCTTGGTCACGCTCTCGCACCATCTGGGGCTGATGTGGGTGGCGATGGAAGCGACCACGCTCGCCAGTGCCCCATCGTTGTACTTCAACCACAACCCGCGATCGCTCGAAGCGACGTGGAAATATCTCGTGCTGTGCTCGGTTGGGCTGGCTCTCGCCTTGCTCGGTTCGCTGTTTCTTGCGTACTCGTCGCTCAAGGCCGGTTCGGAATCGACGCTGCTGTTCGATCAGCTCGTGAAGGATGCCTCGCATCTTTCGCCGCCGTGGCTGCATGCGGCGTTCGTGCTGCTGTTCATTGGCTACGGGACCAAGATGGGGCTGGCTCCCATGCACACCTGGAAGCCCGATGCCTATGGCGAAGCACCGGGCCTGGTGGGAGCGCTCCTCGCCGGCGGCGTCACGAGCTGCGCGTTCCTGGCCATTCTGCGGGTCTACCAAATCGGTCGAGCCGGCTCGGAAGCCGAGTTTGCCCGCGGGGCGATGATCGCGATCGGACTGTTCTCGATGGCGGTCGCGGCCGTGTTCATGGTGCGGCAACGGGATTTCAAACGGATGCTGGCATACTCCAGCGTCGAACACATGGGCATCCTCGTGCTGGGGATCGGGATCGGCGGGGCCGCGGTGTTCGGGGCGCTCCTGCATCTGATCAACAACGGGCTCACAAAAGGAGTGCTGTTCCTGTCGTCCGGCAACATCCACCGCGCTTACGAAAGCAAGTTCGTGGACGACGTGCGAGGCGCCATCCGCCGCGTGCCGCTTTCAGGAACTATGTTTCTCGCCGGCTTCATCGCCATCACCGGTTCACCGCCGTTCGGACCGTTCGTGAGTGAATTCACGATCGTGAACGAGGCGTTCAGCAGCGGGCAGTTTTTCGTGGCGGGTGGATTCCTGGCCTTGCTGTGCGTGGTGTTCTTCGGAATCGGATCGGCCGTGCTGGCCGTGGTGCAAGGCGAACCGCCGATCGATGCGCCGGTGAACGGTTTCCACGACAGTGTCAGCACGGGCGCTCCGGTCGTTCTGTTCATGATTCTGGTGCTGCTGCTGGGCGTCTACATTCCGCCTCCGCTCGAAGCGCTCCTGCGCGATGCGGCGGCGTTCGTGGAGGTGCAACGATGAGCCACCTCGACCGACTGGCCACGCTCCGCAATGCCGAATCGCTTCCGCTGGCCGCGCTGCCGGTGATCGCGATCGACGACCTTCATCGCGCGATGGTCGAAGCGGTGGACGGCGGGTTGCGGGTCTCGGCGCTGTTCGGAGACGCGCCGTCGACTGCGGACGGCGTGAGGCTGTACGTCGTCCTTGGCGACTCCCGCACCGCGACGCTGCACGTCGCGAAATCGCATCTGACCGGCGATTCGTTCCCGTCAGTGACGCCGGAGGTCCCCGCAGCCCATCTGTTCGAGCGCGAGATCGCCGAGCAATTCGGCGTGCGCCCGGAGGGGCATCCGTGGCTGAAACCGGTCCGATTCCATGCGTCGTACCGACCCGGTCACGATGCGTGGGGGCAGGCCAGCGGCGAGAATCCGGTCATCGGCGTCACCGATTACTTCCGCGTCGAGGGGGAGGAAATCCACGAGGTGGCGGTCGGGCCGGTTCACGCGGGAGTCATCGAGCCGGGTCATTTCCGGTTCCAGTGCCACGGTGAACACGTCTTCCATCTCGAGATTTCGCTCGGCTACCAGCATCGCGGCGCGGAGAAAACGCTCGTCGGCGGACCGAACAAGCGGACGATTCACACGCTCGAAACCGTGGCGGGCGACACGTCGATCGGCCACGCCACGGCATACTGTCAGTCGGTCGAAGCGCTTGCCGATTGTGAAGTGCCTCGGCGAGCACGTGTGCTGCGCGGCATCGCACTGGAACTTGAACGGCTGGCGAACCACGCGGGAGACCTCGGCGCGTTGGCCGGAGATGTCGGGTTCCTGCCGACTCAATCGTACTGCGGCCGTCTGCGAGGAGACTTCTTGAATCTGACGGCGCTGGTGTGCGGCAGCCGGTTCGGTCGCGGGATGGTCCGCCCCGGCGGAGTCATGTTCGACGTGGATGACGATCGCCGCCGGACCTTCATCGAACGGCTCGATGTTGCGCTGCGCGATGTGACGAACGCCGCTGAGCTGCTGTGGAATTCGGCTTCGGTCCAGGCGCGGTTCGAGGAGACCGGCGTGGTGCCGCGCGAGTCGGCGTTGGCTCTTGGCCTCGTTGGACCCGCGGCGCGGGCGTCGGATGTGGACTTCGACGTGCGACGCGACTTCCCGACGGGCGTGTTCCGATCGGCCTCTGTGCCCGTGGCAATTCACCCCGATGGCGATGTCTATTCGCGAGCCTTCATCCGCTGGATGGAAATTCAGAATTCGGTCACGTTCATCCGCGAACAGCTTTCCACACTCGCCGATGGATCAATCCGCGCGGACGTGGGACCGCTCAAGCCGGATCACGTCGCGGTGTCGCTTGTCGAAGGGTGGCGTGGCGAGATTTGTCACGTCGCGCTGACCGATGGGGAGGGGCGGTTCTCGCGTTACAAAATCGTTGACCCGTCGTTTCACAACTGGTCGGGGCTGGCGATGGCGCTCCGCGACCAACAGATTTCGGATTTCCCGTTGTGCAACAAGAGCTTCAACCTGTCGTACTGCGGCAACGACCTGTGAGGTGCCCATGCTGGACGTGATTGCAGCCCGATTGAAGCAGGGTCACCGGACGATCGGGTTCCCGGCGCAGGAGCCGACGCTGCCGGATCGGTTTCGCGGTCTGCCCGTGATTGACTCGTCGAGATGTCGTGAGGGTTGTCGCGACTGCGCCGAGGCGTGCCCGACGAACGCGATCGCGATCGACGGCGGACAGCCGAGGCTCGATCTCGGTCGCTGTCTGTTCTGCACCGACTGTCAGGATGCGTGTCCCGAGGAGGCCATTCGGTATTCGACAGACTACCGGCTGGCCACGCGCTCGCGAGGCGATCTGGTGCTGCACGGACAGACGCTGGAACTGGCGAAGGCACTCGACGAGAAATCGCGACGGCTGTTTGGCCGGTCCCTCAAACTGAGGCAGGTCAGCGCGGCCGGCTGCAACGCGTGCGAGGCCGATCTGAACGTGCTCGGCACCGTCGTGTTCGACCTCGGCCGGTTTGGAATCCAGTTCGTCGCGTCGCCACGCCACGCGGATGGCATCGTTGTCACTGGCCCGGTGAGTGAGAACATGCGAACCGCGCTGCTCGACACGTACGCGGCCGTGCCGGCTCCCAAGATCGTGATCGCTGTCGGCGCGTGCGCGATCAGCGGCGGACCGTTCATCGACAACCCCGAAGTCCACAACGGATGCGGATCGCTCGTGCCGGTTGATCTGTTCATCCCCGGCTGCCCGCCGCATCCCATCACAATTCTCGACGGCCTGCTGCGGCTGCTTGGCCGCCTCGAACAACGTCCTTCCAACTAACAGCCACTTCAACGCTCAACACGGAATAAGTTTGTCCAAGGATTCAACGCCATGACATCACCGAACACAGAGACCTCCCCCGAAAAACTGCAAGGCCGCACGGCCTACCTGGCCCAGGATGCCGTATCCGGGTTTCTCGTGTTTCTAATCGCGCTGCCGCTGTGTCTCGCGATTTCTCTGGCGTGCGGGTATCCAGCGATCGCGGGAGTGTTCACGGCCGTGATTGGCGGCGTGCTGGCACCGTGGATCAGCAATTCCGAACTGACCATCAAGGGACCAGCGGCCGGGTTGATCGTCATCGCGTTGGGGTGCGTGCAGGAATTCGGATTCACGGGTGGCAAAGACCTAGTGGCCGATGCGCAGGCGTATCGCATGGCGTTGGGAGTTGGCGTTGCGGCGGGCGTGGTGCAGATTCTGTTTGCACTGTTTCGCACGGGTATCCTCGGTGATTTCTTCCCCACGTCAGCCGTTCACGGAATGCTAGCGGCGATCGGCGTCATCATCATCTCCAAGCAGGTGCCGACCTGTCTCGGCCTGCCGAACAAGGGAGAGCCGCTGGAACTGCTCGCCGAGATTCCCAACGAGCTGATGCACATGAACCCCGAGATCGCGGTCATCGGCGGAGTAAGTCTCGCGATCCTGTTTCTGTTGCCGCTGATCAAGAACAAGTACGTCAGGCTGGTGCCAACGCAGATGGTGGTTGTGCTGGTGGCGATCCCGCTGGGAATCTACTTCGAACTGGACCACGAGCACACGTACTCGCTGGCGGGGCACAAGTTTGCTCTCGGCCCGACGTTTCTCGTGAACGTGCCCAACAACCTGTTCGGAGCCATCACGGTGCCCGACTTTCACGCGTTGACAATGCCGGTCGCGTGGAAGTGGGTGATGATGTTCGCACTGATCGGCACGCTGGAGTCGATGCTGAGCGCGAAGGCGATCGACATGCTCGACCCCTGGCGGCGGAAGACGAATCTCGACCGGGACAACCTCGCCGTGGGAGTCGGCAACACGCTGGCGGCACTGGTCGGGGGCCTGCCGATGATCTCCGAGATCGTCCGCAGCAAGGCGAACATTGACAACGGGGCTCGCACCCGGAATGCGAACATGTTTCACGGGCTGTTCCTGCTGCTGTTCGTCGCGCTCGTGCCAACGCTCCTGCATCGCATCCCACTGGCGGCGCTCGGGTCGATGCTGGTCTATACGGGCTTCCGGCTGGCGTCTCCGCGAGAATTCCTGAGCGTATACAAGATTGGCCGTGAGCAACTGGTGATCTTCGTGAGCACACTCGTCGCGGTGCTGGCGACGGACCTGCTGATCGGTATTGTGATCGGGATTGGCGTGAAGTTCGCGATTCACATCCTGAACGGCGTGCCGCTGCGATCGTTGTTCAGGCCGTATGTCGATGTCGAGGAGCGCGAGGACGGCACGGTATTCATGAAGGCCCGCGAATCGGTGGTCTTCAGCAACTGGATTCTGTTCAAGCGGCAGATCGAAAACTCCGGCCTGTTGGAGGGGAAGTCGGTCACGATCGACCTGTCGGACGCAAAGGTCGTCGATCACAGCGCGATGGAGAAGCTGCACGAATTGCAGTTCGAGTTCGAGCAACACGGCCTGCGACTGGAGGTTGTGGGCCTCGATATCCACCGCACCTCGTCCAGCCACCCGATGTCGGCTCGACGGCGGCGACTGGTTCCGATCCGACGGATCACGGTGGTCGCGGAATCTTCGCTGGAGAATCGGCTCTTGGAATCATTCGCGAACCTCGGAGCCAGCGGGTATACCGTGACGGGCTGCGCTGGCGCGGGACGTCGCGGCCTGCAAAAAGACCCGACGACATCCGAGCCTCGCGTGCGAATCGAAGTTCTCGCCCCGGCCGATGTCGCGGAACGCATGCTCAGTTACCTGCACCGCGAAATCTATCCAATTTCGGCAGTGACGGCATGCATCGAAACAGTCGAAGTGCTGCGGCCGGACGAATTCGCACCCGCATGCACCAAGGATTAGCGCGGATCGGGAAGCGGTACGGGCCTCGGATCGTAGGCCGCCGGTGCTGGCGGAGTTCCGTTGGCAGGAGGTGCCGCGGTCTGTCCACAGGCTCCGCAACACGCGCCGCCGTGTGTCTGGCAGACGACTTCGCACTTCGTCCCGCAAGTGTGTCCCACGACGATCTCTTTCTTCAGCAGAACCTTCTTCCACCGTGGATGAGGTTCGCACGTCCCGCAGCAGGTCTGGCCGCGTACGAGCGGGTTCTTGCAACCGGGGAGGCAGAAGGGGACCAGCTTGCAACGGTAGATCGTTTTCTTGATGGGTTTGCTGTCGAGAACTCGTTGGCAACCGAGGCAACACTCGCCGTGCGGGCAGTTCCCGTTCGAGCAACCGCCGCTGCCGCACGCTTCGTCGGCGAAGCAGTTGCCCAACGTCCGACCGTGGCCGTCGTTGCCGGTCAAACCTAGTGTGGCCACGCCGAGCAACAAGACTCCCAGTCCGATTCGCATCTTCGTCCGCATGGCATCTCTCCGTGATTCTGATTTGGTTGCCTAAAAATCGTGGGCGACTCGCATCCCGAATCCGTGGATCATCCCATCCCCAGCACCACCCGCCGGCGAGTCGCGATGAGTCACGTTGTAGTTCCATTGCACTTTCATGTTGGGATTCAAGAACCAGTTCAGCCCCAATGTGACATCGTCCAACCGGCCGCCGTTGATTCCTTTGTCGTTCAAGTCGAGGTGATCGTACCTGACCCCAATCTGCCAGCCACCGCGGCCAAAGATCGATCCATCTTCGCCAGGAACGAGGAAGAAGTTCTCGTGCGGCACCACGCGGTCAAAGGCCGCGTTCTTCCTGTTGTAGACCCGATGCTCACCAGTCAGAAAGTACAGCACCTCGACATAGTACCCCTGATAATTCACCGTCCCGACACTGCTGCTCCCCGTTCTGAAGGCGTCCTGAATGAAGGCGCTGAGATACTCCGCCTGGAAGGTCCACGGACCGAGCACCGAGACCAATTCGAAGTTCATCCATTGTTGCGTGTCGCCGTTGAAGCTGCCGGTGTCCGCGGGGAGCGGCCAGACCGATGACAGCCCGCTGCGCACCGCCGGTCGGACACGATACCGCGTCAATCCGTCATCGAGCGTGGCATGTCGCCCCGACACGCCGACATGCACCAAATTGCGGCCTTCGTCCTCATACATCAGCAGTCCGGTCAAGCGACCGGTGACAGCGACTTCCGCACCGCCCGTGTTGAAAGCGAACACATTGGAATTCGGGCTGAACATGCCCACCTGCCACCGAGCATGGTCGTCGAGCATCGTGTTGAACATGCTGGCACCGACCGAGAACCCGTTGTTGAACCCGCCGTAGAACGCATCCTGCATGTACGTCCGTTCCATGAAGTTCAAGTATCGGCTGCTGGTGAGGTGCTCGAAACCGATCGGTTCCTTGTGATTGCCGAATCGAATGTTGCCGATCTTCGGCAGTTTGGTGATCGTGAAATGCAAATCCGTCGGCCCCGTCAGTGCCTCGTTGAGCGTGCCGCCGCCGGGCGTCGAAACCCGTGCTCCCTGCACAAAATCGTACTCGACCTCAAAGTCAATCACCTCGTACATCGTCCCATCCGCTCGCAACCGGGCGCGGCGGAAATCGACTCCGTCGCGGAACGGATTTGCCAGCGTCGGGTCCGCCTGCACGGCATCATCCACGTCGAACCAACTCCAATCGAGCTGCGTTCGGCCTCCGATGTGGATGCGGAAGTCCTTGTTTTTCGTCTCAATCTCCAAGCCGTTTTGCCAGCGCGCGTGCATGGCCTTGTCGCTGCCGACTTCGTACCAATCCGGCTCGGCAGGAACAGGCACCGGGGCCGGATTCTCCAAGACCGTTTGCAATTGCTTCGAGCCAGGCGACATGATCTCGCTGTCGGCACCTTCATCCAGCCGAGACACCGATGCCAGCGGCTTTTTCTGCCGTTCGAGTTGTTCCATCAGGAACCGATTCTGTCGCTCGACGCGATCCAGTCGCTCTCGCAACTCGTCCAAGCTGTTGTCTTGAGCCGCGACCGGCATCGCGGTCAGCAAACACACCACCACCCAGCCGGAGCGCAGGCCGAATGCTCGCATGTCGAAGTCCCTTTCGTCCCGATGTCGCCGTTTCGTCCGTGAACCACGATGTCTGGAAAACTTATCGGACATTGCCGTCGCATCCGGTGATACCGAAGGAACCGGGAAGGCCGGTCGCAGCGAATGTAACGATTCGAAGGCCACATAGTTTGCCCAGCCAATCACTCGCGCCAGAAGACTCGGTCCGACTTGCGCTGGAGATGCGAAAGCAACTCGGCCCAAGCCTCCCATTTTGGCTGACCGGAACAATGATCGGGCGTGCATTCGTCAAAAACGACAGCATCGGCAATCTTCATATTCTTTGACAACCCACGCGCCGAACGAGATTGGAGAAGAATTCGGTGAAGGATCGGTGAAGGATCAGGCCCTCGAAGGCAATTCCGCACGAGAGGCCGCAGCAAAGGAGTGCACGAATGCGCCGGTTGATTTCGGGTGGTTGGGTTTCCCTGCTCGCGTTGTCCCTGCTGATGCCGTGCCCTGCAACCGCCGACGAACCGGGTCCGTCATCCGCCGCGAGTCGCCGCGAATCCGCATCGAAGGTCGGCACCCTTTCACCAGAGGATGTGTTTGATCGACTGGAACGTGCCGAAGCCAGGATCGCCGAACTTGAGTCCGGTGTCGCTCAGCCGGCTGACAAACCGTCGCCGATTCAGCAGACGTCATTCTCCCTGCCGAGCTTGGGATCGCTCTTTGTCGGGCATGACCCGGAGATCGCGATCGCCCGCGAGCAGGCTGCCAGTTCGGCGATGGCTCCCGAACCTGCCAAGGCAGAGGCTCCCAAGCCGAAGAAGTGGTACGACAAACTCAGCATTCGAGGCTACGCCCAGTTCCGGATCAACGAAGAGGTGTTCATGGAGAACGGGTCCGCGCCGGCTCAGTACGTTGGCGACCGGTCAATCGGCGACAGCCAGAGCTTTTTGATTCGCCGGGCGCGAATCATCATTTCCGGCGACGTGCATGAGCGATTGTACATTTACCTCCAGCCCGACTTTGCCTCGACCGTTCCCGGCAGCACCGACAACACGTTTTACACGCAGATTCGCGACTGGTACGGCGACTTTTATCTCGACGAGTGCAAAGTGAATCGGTTGCGAATTGGCCAGTCGAAGGTGCCTTACGGCTGGGAAAACCTCCAATCCAGCTCGAACCGAATTCCGCTCGACCGCCATGACGCGTTCAACAGCGCGGTGCGAAACGAGCGTGACCTGGGTGTGTTTTACTACTGGACCCCGGTCTGGGCGCAAGACTTCTTCAAGGACGTTTTGGAGAAGGGCTTGAAAGGCTCCGGCAACTACGGTGTCTTCGGCCTCGGTGTCTACAACGGCCAGGGCGGTTCGTTGCTCGAACAGAACGACAACCTGCACGTGGTGTCGCGACTCACGTTGCCGTTCGAGTTGGAGAGTGGTCAGTACATGGAGGCCGGCATCCAAGGATACTATGGCGAGTATTCCGTGTTGTCGTCGGCCATCAAGCCGCTCGGCGTCGGACCCGCCGCCGGCATCCGTCCCGCCGGCACGGTGGAAGCTGGTGAACTGGGAGGCTGGAAGGACGAACGAATCGGAGCCTCGTTCATCTGGTATCCGCAGCCGTTCGGCTTCCAGTCGGAATGGACCTGGGGACGCGGTCCGGCTCTCAACGCGGCTCAAACCGCCATCGAAGAAACGTCACTCTACGGTGGCTATGCCATGTTGCTCTACAAGCTCGACAAGCATGGCACCTGGTTCCCGTTCGTCCGGTACTCGTACTTCCAGGGAGGTTACAAGTCCGAACGGAACGCACCGTACAGCCGAAACGACGAGTGGGAATTCGGTACGGAATGGCAAATCAATCCGGCGGCCGAACTCACTCTCTCGTACCTGATCACGGACCGCACCAACACGACGGCCTTCAACACCACGGGCGTCACGTCGTACCGGCAGTTCGACGGCCAAGTGCTGCGATTGCAGTTCCAAATGAACTACTGAGCCGAGCCGGAAGCGGCAGGTGCCACCGGTGTCCGGGCGATCGGAACCGCCGGTGAGTTCGAGGCATCTTCCACCGCCTTGAACACCCGCAGCGTGTTGCCACCGAGAATCTTCCGCACTTGCTCGCTCGTGTAGCCTCGCTGGAGCAGTTCCTGAGTGACGTGCGGGAAGCACGACACGTCGTCGAGGTTTTTCGGCACACTGACCATGCCATCGAAGTTCGACCCCAACCCGACGTGGTCGATCCCCGCCACGGCCACGATGTGGTCGATGTGATCGACAACATCGCTCACCGTCGTCGTCGGCAACGGGTTGTCCGCCAACCATTGTGTCAGCGCCAGTTCGAACTGCTGCGGAGTCTTGAACGTCTTGCGCAGGTCGTTGGCCGCCTGGCTCCGTTTCTGGTAGGCGTCCACCGATTTCGCGGTCAGGAACCCGGTGAAGAAACTCACCTGCACGACTCCGCCATTGGCGGCGACGAGTTTCAGCACGTCGTCCGGGATGTTCCGCGGATGCGGCGCCAGCTTCGCCGCTCCTGAGTGCGAAAAGATGACCGGTGCCCGGCTCACTTTCAGCGTGTCCTGCACCGTCTCGACCGAGGCATGAGACAGATCGATCACCATCCCCAGTCGATTCATCTCGCGGACGACGGACTCTCCGAACCCGGTCAGACCCTTGTGCTTCACGGCATCCAGCGCCGCGTCGGCCCAGTCGTGAGTGTCATCGTGAGTCAAAGCCAGGCACCGTGCTCCCGCCTGATGATACGCATGCAGCACCGCCAGCGATCCGTCGATCGCGTGTCCCCCTTCGATGGCGATCACGCACGCCACCTTGCCGGACTGCCGGATGCGTTCGATATCCGATGCGCTCGCGGCCAGTTCGAACGTGTCAGGGAACCGTTCGGTCAGCCTGCGGATCTGTTCAATCTGTTCCAGCGTTTCCTTGACCGCCGCGCCCTTTTTCACACTCTCCAGCGGGACGTACGTCGCGAAGATTTGAGCACCGACGCCCCCCTGTCGCAGCCGAGGAATGTCGGTGTGCAAGCCCTGCTGAAACCGTGTCAGATCAACCGACTCGACGGTCAGATCCTTCCGCTTGCGAAGCTGCATCACCAGGCTGTTGTGCCCGTCGAACACCAACGATTGCCGATGGACTTGCAGCGACTCGTCGGTCAACCGCGTCGGCTCGGCGGACTGCGCGGACACAGCCAGCCCACCAAACACCACTACGGAAGCCACGCATCCCACGAGCGTTCGGGACATCGGTAAGTGCTTCATGCTCACGGCAACTCCTGTGTTGAAAGGGAAGGACCGGCGAAGAAACTTCCGCCGACTTCACGAGCGGAATCTGGACGCCTTCAAACGCCGACGATTATCGCCACGAATGTGAAGAACTGATGAAGTTTGCGTGCAGATTGCATCAAGATTCCGAGAAGGAACCCTGGCCGAACGCTGCTTCCGTATGGGTGCCACTGGCAGCTTGCTGCCAGTGCGACGGGTGGCTGGGGTCGACCGAAGGGAGCCCCAAGCCAAGTCGGATTCGTTCCGGGGGCTCGCTCCGCTCGACCCCGGCCACCCCGCCGAGACAACGTTCCAATCGCGATCGCAGATCGTGCGGGGCCGCTGGCAGGATTTGCGTCACGCCTCCCTGATGAAACGCGATCGGGTTCCCGTCCAGAAATGCCACGCGGTTGGAGGCCGTGCGCGGCACGCGGTCGTGCGGGGTCAGCAGGCCCACGAGATTCAACGGGTCGGCGGCCGAGATCACGATCAACTCCTGCTTCGGTCCCGCGTCGCGCACCTGCCGAAGTTGCCGCACCGTCTCGCCGAGCGCGAACTGTTCGCCGCCGACGCCGGTCACAAACCGACCGCCTCGAATTTCGCCGCGTGCTTCCAGCCGGCGGTACACCTGCAACAACTCCCACCACCGCGGCGCTCTGTCCTCGCGCTCCAACAGGTCGCGGAACACCACGCCCCAGCGGCGGAGGAGTTGCCAGGCCCAATCCTCGGTGGACGGTGGACGATGGCTGGAGGATGCTGACGGTGACGACGAGGATGGAGGATGGAAGATGGAGGATGGCGATGCGGACGTCGGGTCGTCTGCAATTCGATCCTCCATCTTCCATCTTCCATCCTCCATCCTCTCCGTCTCCCGCCGCCACAGCGACCACCGCCCGGCGCTCGTCAGCGACAGCCGGCGCCGCGCACGCTGCCGATCGCGGCGCGAGTCGCGTCCGGGGGTGACCTGCCGCTCGGCGAGGAGTGAGCGCAATCCGGAAAAACCATCGGCGGTGACGAGGCCGCGCGCGATGAGTTCGCCGAGCGCTTCGTTCAGTTGTGTGGGCAGCATCCGCGTCAGGCTCAAAAGATCGGTCGCGAAGAGCGCTCCACGCTCGCGCAGCAGGTCGAATGCTTCGCGCGCCGGACTGCTGAGGTCTGCGGCGTCCGGTATTGATCCACTGGCGAGCAGCCAGTCGAGGTCGCTCCGCAGGAACAGCGACATCGGCACGACGCGCGTCAGCGAAGACATCGGCCGGGCTTTCTCGGCGTCTCGCGGAGGCGGGAATAACCGGCCCCAGCCGACTTCGCCGGTCAAACACAGTTCGTCGAGCCATTCGAGTTGATACTTATCGAGACGCGCCGGCAGAATGTCCCGCTCCCACGCGACCGCCGGGATGTCCAACCCCTGCAGCATCCCGACGACTTCGAACAATCCGTTCGTCCCCGATCGCCGCGACACCGGCAACACCCCGTGGTGTCGCGTTAGAAACCGAATGAACACGTCCACGCTGACCGGTTCGATCTGCCGCCGCAGCCCCTCCATCGTCAGGCGGTGGATGCGCGCCAGCAGGCGGCGATGGCACCATTCGGTGGATGGTGGATGGTGGACGGTGGATGGAGTTGAGGATTGAGGATCGAGGATGGAGGATGGAGAATCGAACGCGCCGTCGCCGCCATCCTCGATCCTCGATCCTCCATCATCCATCCTCAACGTCGTGAATCTCCCGCGCAGCACGACTCCTTCCCCCTCAAGCGCCTCCAGCCCGGCATCGGCCTGCGCCACGGTGATGCCAACGCGATCGGCGGCCGCTTCGCCGGTGATCGGGCCGCACACTTCGAGCAACCCACGGAGCATCGCCACGCGGGCCGATACGTCATCCCAATCGTGACGAACCTCCGGCGGAACGGTCACCGGCGGCGACACGGTAGCGTTCGGAAATGCCGCCAGCGCGGCGGGCAAACGCTCGGTGGCGACCCAAACGGGTGACGAAGAGAGGATGGAGGATGGAGGATGGAGGATGGAAGTCGCATCCGAAGTCGTGGTCCATCCTCCATCCTCCATCCTCCATCCTCGAACAACCACCGTCGCTCTCCCCTGTCCCACCAGCTCCTCAAACCACGCCGTCCATTCCCGCCCCTCGTCGGACGGCAGTACGATGCGGCTGAGCAGCGCGTCGTGCAGTTCGTCGGCGCTGCGCACGAGCGGCTGCGCTTCGGCTCGGACCTGCGCGATGGCTTCCGGGTCGAGCCAGCCCAAATCCTGAACGCTCTCGACAGTGAGCGACCGACGGGTGGCCACCGCCCGCGCCCGCCGCTCGACCGCTTCGCCTCCGTCGAGGAACGCGTACGGGTTGGCGTTCAGCAGTTCGTAGCTGAACGGCGACGGTTCGCGCGTGTCGCGAGCGATCAGCTCGATCTCGCCGCGCTCGATCCGCTCGAACACTTCGCGAGCGCCATCCACGTCGTTGGCTTCGCGCAGGCAGTCCTCCATCGTCTGCTGAACGAGCGGATGGTCAGGAATCTCATGGTCGCCGGTGATGTTCTCCTGGCAACCGGTCAGCTTGGGGAAGACGGCGGTCAGCAGGTCGTCGGCCCGAAACCGTTGGAACGCCGGCGGGACTTTTTTGCCGTGCTCCATCCGCATCACCAACAGCGCCCGCGTGACGTTCCATCGCCAGCGAGTTTGAAACGTCGGCACGGCCAACAGCGCTTGCTCAAGGAGCGGTTGCAAATTCCGCGGGTTCAGCATCCCGAACATGCTTTCGAGCGGGAAGCTGTGTTGCGGCCCGAGCGACAACACGATCCCATCGTCATCCGCGCTCGCCTGCAATTCAAAATCGAACGACCGGCAGAACCGCTTCCGCATCGCCAGCCCCCACGCCCGCGTGATCCGGCTGCCGAACGGCGCGTGGATCACCATCTGCATCCCACCCGATTCGTCGAAGAACCGCTCGAACACGACGCGCCGTTGCGACGGCACGATCCCGATCGCCGCCCGCTGCGCCGTGACGTATTCCACCACCTGCCGGGCGGCGAAGTCGGAGACGCCGGTTTCGTGTTGGAGCCAGGCGATGGTTTCGCCAACGTCAGGCGAGCGGGGGGCGTCAGCCCCCCGAGGTTCCGAGGTATCCGCCGTAGTTGCGATGGTGACTGCGGACTCGGGGGCCTCACGGCCCCCGCTCGCCGACCTGAGTTGGGAGTCCAACTCCTCCCGCAGCCGCGACACTTCCTCCGACAACTCGATCGTCCGCCCCGGCGCTTCGCCGCGCCAGAATGGGATGGTCGGCGGGGCACCGCCCGCATCGGTCACGGTGACTTCGCCGCCGCGAACGTACTGGATGCGCCACGACGTGTTGCCCAGCAGAAAGATATCGCCCGCCATGCTCTCGGCGGCAAATTCTTCGTCCAGCGTACCGACGACGGTTCGTTCCGGTTCGGCCACGACGCGGTACGACGCGACCTCGCCGATCGCGCCTCCACTTGTCGTTGCCGAAATCCTCGCACCCGGTCGCGTGCGAAGTCGCCTCTGCACGAGATCGTGATGCAGGTAGACGCGGCTCTGTCGCCGCCCGGCCGACGGTGTGATCCCCTCGCTGAGGAATTCCACGACGCGGTCGAAGTCGGTGCGGCGGAGGTTTCGATACGGGTACGCTTGTCGAACGAGCGCGAACAACTCGTCGCTGTTCCATTCCTGACACGCGACTTCGGCCACGATCTGCTGAGCCAGAATGTCGAGCGGTGCGTCAGGGATCGGAACCACGTCCAAGCGCCCCGCGCGGACGGCTCGCAGCAACGCCAGACATTCGATCAACTCATCGCGCGTGAGGGCGAACAGCCGACCTTTTGGCACCTTGCCCAGCGCGTGACCCGACCGGCCGACGCGTTGCAGAAACGTGGCGATGGCACGTGGTGAACCAATCTGAATGACGAGGTCGATGTGCCCGACGTCGATCCCCAGCTCCAGCGACGACGTCGCCACGACTGCTTTCAGTTCGCCCGACTTCAACCGCCGCTCCGTCTCCAACCGCGTCGTCGCGGAGAGCGACCCGTGGTGACTGCTGACGAGTTCGATGGCGGCGTCTGCGATTGGTTCGGACACGGTCGCGGTCGCGGTCGAGGATGGCGGATGGAGGATCGAGGATGGAGAATCGCAGTCGGACGTGGAAAGCGCTTGTCCATCCTCGATCCTCCATCCTCCATCCTCATGGACTTTCGCTGCCATCGCCTCGCTGAGTTGATGCGTCAACCGCTCCGCCAGCCGCCGGTTGTTGACGAAGATCAGCGTGCTGCGGTGCGAGTTCACCAACTCAACGATCCGCTGGTTGACCTCGGCCCACTGCTCGTGCATGCACACGGCCCCGAGTTCGCTCGGCGGGACTTCGATGCCCAGGTCGAGGTCGCGCTGGTGGCCGACGTCGATGATGGAGCATTTTGAGGATGGAGGATGGAGGATCGAAGATGGAGGATGGCGGATGGAGGATGGAGGATGGACTCCGCTCGTCGTCTGGTCAATTCCATTCTCAATCCGCGATCCTCCATCCTCGTCTCCTGCGGCTCCCGCTCCCACCAAGAACTCCGCCACCCGCTCGATCGGTCGCTGCGTTGCCGAAAGCCCGATCCGTTGCAGCCGACGTGGGCAGAGATGTTCCAGGCGTTCCAGCGACAGAGCCAGGTGCGAGCCGCGTTTGTCACGGACGAGAGCGTGGATTTCGTCCACGATCACGGTCTCGGTCGAACGTAGCACCTCGCGGCTTTTCGGGCCAGTCAGCATCAGGTACAGCGACTCGGGCGTGGTCACGAGGATGTGCGGAGGCCGGCGGATGATGGCCGCGCGGTCGCGGGCCGACGTGTCGCCGGTCCGCAGCCCGACGCGAATCGGAGCGATTTCCAACCCCGCTTCCCCCGCGAGCGCGAAGATTTCCGCCAGCGGTTCCTCCAGGTTGCGGTGCATGTCGTTCGACAACGCCCGCAGCGGCGACACGTAGACGACTCGCGTCGCGTCCGTCAATTCGCCACGCTCGGCGAGCCTGAACAGCCGATCAATGGCCGCGAGGAACGCGGTCAGAGTTTTTCCGCTGCCGGTCGGCGCCGCAATCAGCGTGTCCTCCCCGGAAAGAATCGCCGGCCACCCCCGCCGCTGCGGTTCCGTCGGCGCAGCGAACCGCGAACAAAACCACTGCCGGATCAGCGGGTGAAATGATTCGAGCGGCATGAGTGCTCGCAGGGCGAAGTTCTTCAACCGACCGTGGCACAGGCGTCTCGCCTGTGTTTCAAGTCACCGGCGGGACACCGGTGCCACGGCAACTTTGGGCATTGACCTGTCGTCTCGGTTGGAACGGCTGTACTCTAACTGCCGGTTCATCGCTCGGCCAGCCGAAGCCGGTGAGACGAGAATTCACTTCAGCCAATCAGGGGACATCGCATGCGTATCGCTTCGTCCGGCTTCCTCGTGCTCGTGATGATCTTTTGCGGGTACGTTTTTTTGTGTACGTACGAGCCGAATCCGCCGGACGTGCAACTTCGGTGGCGGATCATTTATGGTGGCCTGGCGGCGATGTGTTTGGTTGGGATCGTCTGGAACACTTGGACTCAGTCGAAGCCGCCGGAGTGACGGAGCATGTTCCGTATTCGTACGCCATCGTCGCGTCTGTGCGATGGAATCCGCAGGCGGGACCTGCTCGCCGTCGGATCGCTGGGGATGTTGCCGCTGGTGGCGATCGGCCGAACCGCGCGAGCCGACTCGACGGCGAAGCCGCATCTGCCCAGCTTTGGCCGGGCGAAGCGATGCGTGTTGCTGTTCCTGACCGGAGGCCCGCCGCAGCACGACACGTGGGACATGAAACCCGACGCGCCGGCCGAAGTGCGCGGGGAATTCCGGCCGATCGAAACCGACGTGCCGGGGATTCAGGTTTGCGAACTGTTCCCGAAGCTCGCGCGAGTCGCCTCGAAGTTTCAGATCGTCCGCTCGGTGACGCACACCGACACGGTCCACACGTCAGCCGGGTACACGATGCTGACCGGCGTGCCGCATCCGCTGGCGAACGTCTCCACGGCGGCTCTCATCCGACCGCTGCCGACCGATCATCCGCACTTCGGGTCGATCCTCGCGAAGGCTCGATCGGGCGGCGGCACCACGCCGACGTTCGCGTCGCTGCCGGAGGTCATCAAGGATGCGGCGGTCAACGAGTTCCCCGGTCAGGACGCGGGGTTTCTCGGCCGACGGTTCGGGCCGTTTCGGATCGACGGTGACGGAACCGCGCAAAGATTTCGTCTGCCGGAGATCACGCTGGCGGACGAAGTCACGTTGGCGCGGCTGAACGAGCGGCGGTTCCTGCGGAATCAGATCGAGCGGCAACTCGCGGTGCTTGACCGCACGCGACCGGCGGCCGATCTCGACGACTTTTACGAGCAGGCGTTCGGCCTGTTGCAGGCTGAACCGCTACGCCGCGCGTTCGACCTCGACGGCGAACCCGCTTCGCTCCGCGCGAGCTACGGCCCGCACCTGTTCGGGCAGGGATGTTTGCTCGCCCGGCGGCTGCTCGAAGCAGGCGTGTCGTTGGTCACGGTTTACTGGCACTACGAAGGCCCGGAGGATTCACCGGTGTGGGACACGCACTGGAACAATTTCAAGCACCTGCGCGAGCGCTTGATCCCGCCGACCGATGCGGCTGTTTCCACGCTGCTGACGGACCTCGCCTCACGCGGGCTGCTGGATGACACGCTGGTGATTTGCCTGGGCGAGTTCGGCCGCACGCCGAAGATCAACGGCAAGGCGGGACGCGACCACTGGCCGCATGTCGCCTCCATCCTCCTCGCGGGAGCCGGCCTGCCCGCGGGCACGGTGTTCGGCGCGTCGGATCGGCTGGGTGCGTATCCCGCGCGAAATCCGATCGTGCCGGAAGACTTGACTGCCACGTTTCTGCATCTGCTGGGCGTGCCACCGGACTTCGAGGTCCTCGATCCGACCGGTCGCCCGATCCCCGCGTGCCGCGGCGCGCCCGTCGCGGGCTTGCTGGGTTGACACGTAGGTCAGGCTTTCTAGCTTGACGCAACTGCGATTGAAGTCTGTCAGGCTGGAAAGCCTGACCTACGAACATGCCCGAACTGCCAGAAGTCGAAACGATGGTCCGCGGCATCCGGCCGTTCGTCGAAGGACGGACGATCGCGGCCGTGCGCGTTTGCGGCTGCCGCTGTCGGCCGATCACGCTGTTTCCGGGGCTGAAGTCGATGGCGCGGCGAAGCGTCGGGCGGCACGTGGCGGCTGTGCGGCGGATCGCGAAGCGCGTGGTGATGGAACTTGATTCCGGCGACGCCTTCGTCATCGAACCGCGCATGACCGGTCTGATGTTGCTGCACGATCCGCCCGATCCGGAGCATCTGCGGATCGAGTGGCGATTCGCCGGGCGGCGCGAATTCAATTCGGTTTGGTTCTGGGATCGACGGGGACTCGGCACGGTGCGGCTGCTGACAGCGGTTGAATTCGCGGAGCTGTCCGGCGGCGGATTGCTCGGCCCGGACGCACTGACGATGACCGCGAACGATTTGCGAGAACGCATGGCAGCGACTCGGCGGCCAGTCAAAGTTGCGTTGCTCGATCAGCGGCTGGTGGCCGGGATCGGCAATCTGTACGCGAGCGAAATCCTGCACGTGGCCCGCATCCACCCCGCCGTGCCCGCCGCGCGGCTGACGGCACCGCAGGCCGATCGCATTCACGCAGCGACACGACTCGTCCTCGAAGACGCCATCCGCCACGAAGGCTCGACGCTGGGTGACGGCACCTACCGCAACGTGCTCAACCAAAACGGAGGCTACCAGAATTCGCACAGGGTCTACGACCGAGCCGACGAGCCGTGTCCGACGTGTCGACGGGCGAAGGTCATCCGCATCGTGCAGGCTCAGCGGTCCACGTTTTTCTGTCCGGTTTGTCAGCGGAAGCGGCAGCATTGACCAGGAGAAAGTGGAAATGAACGAGCGAATGCTTCGAGAACAACAAGCAACGAAACTCCCTCTCCCCTTTGGGGAGAGGGTTGGGGTGAGGGGCGTTGCGGATGGCCCTGAGTGTGGAGGAAAAGTGTTGGACCGCGCGGACCACCCTTCACCCCCGGCCCCTCTTCCCAAGGGGGAGAGGGGAGAAGTGAAGGGCGCGAGTCGTTGCAGATCATTGGAGCATAATCTTTCGCGGCGCGGATTCCTGCGAGGAGTCGCGGGGGCGATCGGTTGCCTGCTCGTCCCTCGATGGATTTCTGGCGCGGGGGCCGAACCTACTGCTCTGACGTTGGGGTTCAGTTTGTACGGCATGAAAAATCTGACCACCGACGCCGCGCTGCGAGTGGTTGCGGAGATTGGTTACGACTCGGTCGAGTTGTGCCTGCTGGACGGATACGACGCGGCACCGGCGAAGCTTTCGGCCGAGCGGCGGCGCGACGTGCGGAAGTTGCTCGGCGACCTCGGCCTCAAGCTGACGGCGTTGATGGAAAACGTGCCGCTCGGCGACGCGACGATGCAACCCGCGGTTCGCGAGCGATTGCGAGTTGCGGCCGAACTCGGGCACGAGCTGTCGACGGATTCACCGCCGGTCGTCGAAACCGTGATGGGGGGCGGCAAGTGGGATGAGGTGCGCGATCGCTACCGCGAGCACCTCGGCGGCTGGGCCCGCGTGGCCGAGGCGACGAAGACGGTGATCGCCGTGAAGCCGCACCGGTTTGGAGCGGTCAACCTGCCCGAGCAGGCGCTGTGGCTGATCGAACAGGTGAAGTCTCCGTGGATCAAACTCAACTTCGATCCCAGCCACTTCGAGCTGCGCGACCCGCCGCAGGTCGACGCGCTGAAACAACTCCTGCCGCACTCGACGATCGTCGCGGTGAAAGATGTCGTGTTGAAGGATGGCAAGGCGGCGTTTGCCTTGCCGGGCGAAGGCGGCGAGTTCGACTACGCCAAGTTCCTCAAACAACTCGTTGACGCGGGCTACCGTGGCGATGTGAACGTGGAAGTCAGCGGCATGATCTCCAGCCAGCCCGGCTACGACCCCGTCGCGGCGGCTCGCAAGTCGTACACTCAACTTGCCGGAGCGTTTTCGCGTGCTAAGATTGTGCGTCAAAGACGCTGAAACCGCAGAGTTCGCGGAGAACGCGGAGAGGTGTGACGCCGCGAGTCTCAGCGTCCTCTGTGGTGAAAACCTTGATCTGTCACGCTTCGGCTAGCTATTCGAGTTCACACGATCGCTGTGGGAGGCCGTCATGTCCACCATTTCGGAACGCCCGAGTGCTTCGGTTTTGATCTGGCGGGTCGTGCTTCGGAACAGCCGGTCGCTCTTGATCGCATACGCGGTGGTCACCTTGATACTCGCTGCCTTGCAACGCTCGTTGATCTATCATCCGCACCGAGTGCGCGAGGTTTCCGCGAAGGAACTGGGGTGGGAGACTGGTCGCGTCGTACCGTTGCGCGTGACGGTGTCTGACAACGCCGTCCTTCATGGCTGGCATGTGCTGCCGCCGGGACGGTCGGCGAGGGACGTGCGCGAATCGGACCAGGAATTGAAACTTGGGCGTCCCGTGGTTCTGTTTTTTTCTGGGAACGGCGGCGACCGGGGAGGCCGCTCGGAGTGGTTTGAGATGTTGTCGGAATGTGGTTGCGACGTGTTCGCGTTTGACTACCGTGGCTACGCCGAGAACGAGGGGGCTCCCAGCGAAGCGGCATTTGCCGCGGATGCCCAAGCGATCTGGAAGCACCTGACCACTGATCGCGGCGTCGCGGCGAACCGGATTGTGTTGTTCGGCGAATCGCTGGGCGGCGGCGTGGCGATCCGGCTGGCGTCGGAAGCGTGCGAAGCGAAGACGCCGCCGCGCGGTCTTATCGTGCGATCGACCTTCACGTCGATGGTCGATGTGGGGTCACACCATTACCCGTGGCTTCCCGTCGGACTCGTGCTCGTTGATCGCTACCCGTCGCTCGAACGCATGCCGAGAGTGACCTGCCCGCTGCTGGTGATGCACGGCCAACGCGACACGATCGTCCCGTTCGAGCACGGCCGCCGCCTGTTCGACGCGGCTCTCGCGAAGGCGACGACTGGCATCGCCAAACGGTTTCTCGATCTGCCAACGTCCGATCACAACGACGTCGCGACGACCGCTGAGAGCGCGGTGCGGCGGGCGCTGCGCGAGTTTCTGAGCGACATCGGCCAGCGATGACCGGGATCGACGACGAAAAACTCGCGTAACCAAATCGAAGACCGAGTCAATTTGCAGGCAGCTCTGTTCATCTCAGCCGGACCTGATTTCGACTCGGAGGGGCCGATCCGATGCTGCTTCGATCGTTGTGCGCGCTATTGTTCGTGGTCATCGGTGCCACGGCGAGCCTCGCGGGATTCCCGACGAATCGATTTCACATCCGGTTGGATCACGGCACGCCTTCGCGCAGGGGCTGCCTGATGCTGCACGATGGCCGGCTGATTGTCTGGCATAACAATGGCGGTCGGGTTGGCGACACGCAGAACGCTCCGGATCGCTGGTACATCGATGGCACGCGGATCAAATGCAGCACCGGCGGTGGGTATCTCGCCTACGATCCGACAGGTAAGGACTCGGGCGTCTTCATCGTCGCGAAGCCACCGGAGGGGATTGATTGGAAGGTCACGCTCAAACGGAGTGAAGGTGGCGAACGCGGCGTTCTCGAAGCTGCGACGGGTACGGTGAAAGGTTGGACGCTCGACGTCGAGGACCCGTCTTCAGCACGACCCGGCCCGCCCTCCGCATTGAGCGCGGCAGCCAGTCGTATCATAATCGCCAAGGAACCGCGGCATCCGTTTGTGGTCGAGCGGATCTACGGGCACAAGTGACCAGTCCGGCAGGACGGGAAACCTTCCTCGAACAGGCGAGGCGTCTGTTCCACGGGCCGCTTGACCGGCGGACCTCGCTTGGTATTCTCCGGTCGAACCGTTGTTTATCCGCAAGCCCGCACGGCTGCGAGGATGACGCGCTGGCAAAGCTCTGCGCGGGCGCGCACGCCTTCGGCGTTGCGGCTAAACGATGCCTCGAAAGCCATCGCACAATGCCAATCCCCCCCGTCGAAGAGCAACTGGCCGTGATTCGTCGCGGCGTGGAGAAGGTCGTCCCGGAAGGCGAATTGGCGGCGAAGCTTGAACGGAGCCGACGGACGAACACGCCGCTGCGAGTCAAATACGGCATCGACCCGACGGGCATTGATGTGCATCTGGGCCACACCGTCCCGCTGCGGAAAATTCGGCAGTTTCAGGAGCTGGGTCATCAGGCGGTCATCATCATCGGGAACTACACCGCGCTGGTCGGCGATCCGTCGGGCCGCGATCAAACTCGCCAGCGGCTCACGCAGGAAGTCGTCGAAGCCAACGCGAAGGATTATCTCACGCAGGTCGGCAAAGTCGTGGACCTGACGAAAGCCGAGGTGATTCGGAACGGCGAGTGGTTCAGCCGGATGAGCTTCCTCGACATCCTCGACCTGTGCGGCAAGGTGACGGTGGCGCAACTGCTGACGCGCGAGGACTTCGCCAAGCGGTACGCCAGCGACCAGGCCATCTACCTGCACGAGTGCCTGTACCCGGTGATGCAGGCGTGGGATTCGGTGCAGATCAAAGCCGACGTGGAACTCGGCGGGACCGAGCAGCTTTACAGTTTCATGCTCGCCCGCGACCTGCAACGTCACGCGGGCCTCGGCGAACAGGTGGGCGTGATGACGCCGATCCTCGTCGGGCTGGACGGCGTGCGTCGGATGGGGAAGAGCCTCGGAAATTACATCGGCATCGGCGAGCCGGCGTATGACATGATGAAAAAGTTCATGCAGCTTCCCGACGGTTGCATGCGCATGTACTTCGAGCTGCTGACCGATCTGCCGCTAAGCGACATCGACCGCCTGCTGGCCGGGCACCCGAAAGACGCGAAGCTCGCGCTGGGCCAGAACGTCATCACCCAGTACCACGGCCAACCCGCCGCTCACGACGCGGCCGTTCGCTGGCAGCACGAGATCAGCGAGAAATCGCTGCCGGAAGACATCCCCACAGTCACCGTCTCCCGCAACGACCTCGGCGACGGCACCCTCCCCGCCGCCCGGTTGCTCGTGCTGACGAAACTCTGCGCGAGCACGAGCGAAGCCCGCCGCGCCATCGCCCAGGGTGGTGCCTACGTCGGCGAGAGCAAAGAGCAGATTGCCAGCCACGACACGCCGATCACGATCCAGCCGGGGCTACTTCTTTGGGTGGGCAAGAAGCGTGTGGTGAAACTCTCGCTACAATAGCCGACGAGAAACTTGGACGGACGACAGTTGCACCGGAGACGAACGACATGGGCAGGATTCGACGCAAGATCGAAGTTCTTGGAAAACCACGCTGGACCTTGTTCGATTCAGGCTCGCGAAACACCTACGTCGCTCGCGAAGCGGTGGCTGGACTCGTGACCAGTCGTCGGGGAAAGCCGTGGAAGGCTGCCATCGGCGGTACGGTGCATCAGGTCAAAGAAACCTGCGTTTTGAAGGCTTCCATCGACAATCACGAGATTGAAACCTTGGCTCGCGTCGTTGATGAAATCGGCCAGGATGAAGACGGCAAGCCGATTGAAATCCTCTTCGGCGCGCTGTCGATGCAGGAATGGGGCATTCATCTCGACCTGCCCAACGAGCGGCTGGACCTGAGCCACTACAGCACGACGTTCGTCGAGTTTTGAGCGTCCTCCAGAGTGAAACCGTTTCCAGAAAGGTCAAACATCACGATGAGCAAATTCGGATTCGGCATTGTCGGCTGCGGGATGATCGCGAACTTTCATGCGCAGGCCATCGCACACATCAAGGGGGCGAAGATCGTGGCCTGTTTCGATTCGTTCGCGGCGTCGGCCGAACGGTTCGCGGCGGCGAATGGGTGTCGGCAGTACGCTCGGCTGGAAGACATGCTCAAGGACCAGGCGGTGGACGTGGTCACGATCTGCACCCCCAGCGGGGCGCATGGCGATCCGGCGGTGAAAGCCTGCCACGCGGGGAAGCACGTCGTCGTCGAAAAACCGCTCGAGATCACGCTGGCCAAGTGCGATGCGATCATCAACGCCGCGGCGAAGAACCGCGTGAAAATTTGCACGATCATGCCGTCGCGGTTCAGCCCGGCCAACCAGACGCTCAAGCAGGCGATCGAGGCCGGCCGGTTTGGCAAGCTGACGCTTGGCGACAGCTACGTCAAGTGGTGGCGGACGCAGCAGTACTACGACAGCGGCGGCTGGCGCGGCACGTGGGCACTCGACGGTGGTGGGGCCTACATGAACCAGGCGATTCACAACGTGGACCTGATCCAGTGGTTCATGGGCGATGTCGCCGAGGTCACTGGTTTTTGCGGGACGCTCGCCCACGAACGGATCGAAGTCGAAGACGTGGGTGTCGCAGCGATCCGCTACAAAAACGGAGCGATGGGGGTCATCGAAGCCACGACGAGCGCGTTCCCGGGCCTGCTCAAGAAAACCGAAATCCACGGCACGCAGGGGACGGTGATTGTCGAACAGGACGACGTGCTGCTCTGGAAGTTCGAGAAGGAATCGAAGAAGGACGAAGCGATCCGACAACGCTTCGCACAGAAGATCGGTGGCGGCGGCGGCGCGAGCGACCCGAAAGCCATCTCGTACACCGGTCACATGGAACAGCTCAAGGATTTTTTGAAGGCGATCGATTCCGGCAGGCAACCGCTCGTCACCGGCGAGGATGGTCGCAAGAGCGTCGAAATCATCCTCGCGATCTACCAAGCCGCGAAAACCGGCAGGACCGTCGAGTTGCCGCTGAAACGTGATCCGAAGTTACCGTAGTTCTCCCTCTCCCCTCCGGGGGAGAGGGCCGGGGTGAGGGGGCCGAGCGACGCTGGGCTTACATTTGCAAAGTCTTCTCACCGCGCCGCCCCCCTCACCCCCCACCCCTCTCCCCCGGGGGGGAGAGGGGAGATGCTTTTGGAGACCTCTCATGTCACGAACAAACCTCGTCAGCGCATTTGTGGTATTGATGACTTGCCTCGTCGCCGGATTCGCCTCGTCGGCCGAACCCGTCGGCATTGCGAAGCGGACGCTCTGGACGACCTCGCGCGTGACGGGTTCGCCTGAGCCGGCGGCTCCGTATCGAACGGAGGTGGCGTTTCCGAGGTTGATGCGGTTCAGCGAACCGCTCGCCATGACGGCGGGACCGGAGACGAATCGGCTGTTCATTGCCGAGCGGCACGGGAAGATTTACTCGTTCGAGAACAACCCGCAGGTCGAGAAGCCGGAGTTGTTGCTGGACATGGGCAAAACCGTGTACGGGTTCGTGTGCCATCCGAAATTCCAGGAGAACGGGTTCGTTTACGTCACGTACATCGTGGACGCGGAGAATCCGGGACCGAAGGGAAGCCGATTGGCGCGGTTCACGGTCAGCCGAGATGGGACTTGGCGAGCCGATCCGAAGTCGGAACGGCTGCTGCTCGAATGGCCATCCGGCGGGCACAACGGCGGGTGTCTGGCCTTCGGGCCGGATGGGTTTTTGTACGTGGTCACGGGGGACGGCAGCGGCATCGCGGACGAGTTGCAGACGGGGCAGGACGTGAGCGATCTGCTGGCGTCGATTCTGCGGATTGATGTCGATCGTCCGGACGCGGCGCGGGGACTCGCGTACGGCATCCCGGCGGACAACCCGTTCGTGAAGCTGGCCGGAGCGCGGCCGGAGATTTGGGCGTACGGGTTGAGGCAGGCGTGGAAGATGAGTTTCGACCGGCAAACCGGCGACCTGTGGGCGGGCGAAGTCGGGCAGGATTTGTGGGAATCGGTGTACCGCATCGAACGCGGAGGCAACTACGGCTGGAGCGTGAACGAAGGCTCGCACCCGTTCCGACCCGAACGAAAACTCGGCCCGACGCCGATCATCAAGCCGATCCACGAGCACCCGCATGTTGACTTCCGGTCGATCACCGGAGGCTACGTGTATCGCGGTTCGCGGCTGAAGGACCTCGCCGGCGCGTACGTCTACGGCGACTACGACACCGGCAAGGTCGCGATGCTGCGGTACGACGGGAAGCAAGTCACAGCCCAGCGCGAACTCGTGGACACGCCGCTGCGGATCATCACCTGGTCCGAAGACGCTGCGGGTGAACTGTGCTTCGTCGATTTCATGAGCGGTGGCATCTATCGACTGACACCGACGCCAACTGTGGAACTGGCTCGCAAGTCCGACTTTCCGCGCAAGCTCAGCGAGACGGGGCTATTCATATCGACGAAGGATCTGACTCCCGCGCCGGGGCTGATCCCGTACTCGGTCAACTCGGAACTGTGGTCCGATCACGCGACGAAGGAGCGGTATCTTGCTCTGCCCGGCGAATCGAAGATCGAATTCGACGCGATCGAATACCCGCAGCCCGCCCCCGGAGCACCTCGCGGCTGGAAGTTTCCGGACGGCACGGTCGCCGTGAAGACGTTCTTCCTCGAAATGGAACGCGGCAACCCGGCCAGCAAGCGGCGACTCGAAACGCGGCTGCTCCATCACGAGCGCACTCCGGGGACCGAGGAGGTGGGCGATCAGGTGTGGCACGGCTACACGTACGTCTGGAACGACGACCAGACCGACGCGGACTTGGTCGAGACGGCCGGGGCCGACCGCACGTTCACGATCAAAGACGCCGCGGCGCCGAATGGCGAACGGAAACAGACCTGGCACTTCCCCAGCCGGGCCGAATGCACGCTCTGCCACACGATGCCGGCAAAGTATGTACTCGGCATCAACACACTGCAGATGAACAAGGAGCACACGTATCCCGGCGGCGTGGTGGCGAACCAACTCCGCACGCTCGATCACCTCGGCATGTTCACGAAGCCGCTCGAAACAAGGGAGCCACTTCCCCGTCTGGCCGACCATCGCAACACGAAGGAATCGCTCGACGCCCGTGCGCGAGCCTACCTGCACTCCAACTGCTCACACTGCCACCGCAAGTGGGGCGGAGGCAACGCGGAATTTCAGTTGCTGGCGACGCAGGACTTGAAGGACGCTGGAGTCCTCAACACGCGGCCGGGGCAAGGCGCGTTCAACCTGAACGACCCGCGAATCCTCGTCCCCGGCGATCCCGATCGCTCGATGGTGCTGCATCGCATGACCAAGCTGGGTCTCGGACGCATGCCGCATGTGGCGTCGTCAGTGATCGACGAACCGGCCGTTCACTTGATTCGTCAATGGATCATGCAGTTGCCGAAGTGATAATTCGCGAACTCCCCTTCACGAATTTCTGCCGATCACACCCGACCAATCGTCGCGGATTTGAATCTCGATCGCAGTGACGTCGACAATGACGTTCAGCTTCGGGGCGGGATTCCTCTCCAGCGGTTCGACGTAGCACGGCTACAACTTTGAGTGCCTCTGCATGACAGGCGGTGAAGCATGACGCGCATACTGGTGGTGGACGATTCCCCGGTCGATCGGCGGCTCGCGGGTCGGTTGTTAGAGAAGGTCCCCGACGTGGAAATCTTCTACGCCGAAAACGGCAAACTCGGTCTCGAAGAGGTGGAGGCCCACGTACCCGATCTGGTCGTGACGGACATGCAGATGCCGGAACTTGACGGGCTGGAACTCGTCTCGAGGATGAAAAAGCAATACCCAATGATCCCGGTCATCCTGATGACCGCGGCCGGAAGTGAAGAAATCGCGGTGCAAGCATTGCAACGCGGTGCCGCCAGTTACGTTCCCAAACGGAAGCTCGCCGAGGAACTGGCTGACATTGCCGTCTGCGTGATGTCCATGTCGCGCGAACAGCGCACGCAGGCCCGCGTCCTCAATCGCATGCAGCGCTGGGAGACCGAATTCGTCGTCGAGAACGATCTGCAACTGGACTTGTCGCTGTCGGCTCATCTGCAGCAGGACTTTGGCGGCATGCGAATCTGCGACCAGGCCGAAGGGTTGCGGGTTGGGATCGCGCTGGAGGAGGCGCTCCTGAACGCGTTTTATCACGGCAATCTGGAGGATTACCAGTCGTATTACGACCTCGCGACAAAGCGCTGCAAAGAGTCGCCGTATCAGTCGCGAAGAATCTTAGTGTCCGCCAGATTGTCGCGACCCGAGGCAGTGTTCACGATTCGCGATGAAGGGCCCGGATTCAATCCCGCGGTGCTGCCCGATCCCACGGACCCCGCAAACCTCGAGCGCCCCTACGGTCGCGGTTTGATGCTCATGCGCACATTCATGAGCGACGTACGTTACAATTCCACGGGCAACGAAGTGTGCCTCGTCAAGCGAGCGACTCCTTCCGGCACCTGACGGCCGGTCCGGAGTCCCGTCCGGGAGATTCTCCTTCAGTGTGCGTCGTCAGCGTGTCATTTCCATCGTCCATTCGTGAGTCGGGCTGCCATCGCCATCCAGCGCCGGACGTCGAGTTCCATGCGCGTGCCACACGGCAGGATCGTCCATGTCGAACGAATCGGCGACTGATCTCAATGTGACCGACCCAAACCTGGGCGCCCCACAGCGGTTTTGGATTGGGGTGTTGCGCGATCGCGGGTTGCTGATCAGCCTGCTGCTGCTTGTCGCCACATTCTTTTTGCTCTGGTATCTGTTCCGCCAATCCAGCGCTCTTTACAACGAAATGGCGATTCAAGGAACCGAACTGCAAGCCAAGGCGATTGAAGAATTCCGCCAGATCTACACAAGCGAAGTCGTCGACCGGCTGCGCAATCACGGTGTCGAGGTGACGCACGACTACGCCAATCGGAAAAAGGTGGTGCCGCTTCCAGCGACGTTGACCATCGAAATCGGAAAGCGGTTCGAACGTGATTGGCCGGGCGCTCACGTGCGACTGATCAGCGAACACCCCTTCCCCGCGAGAAAGGATCGCGTGCTGGACGAGTTTGAGCGGGAGGCCCTGAGGGAACTGAGTGCGAATCCCGGCAAACCGTTCTTCCGCTTTGAGGACTACGAAAGGCGGCATTCACTGCGTTACGCCGTGGCCGACATTCTGGAGTCACATTGCGTCGAATGTCATTACAATCACCCCGACAGCCCGAAACGGGATTGGAAAGTCGGCGACGTGCGAGGCGTCCTCGAGGTCATTCGACCGCTCGATCACAACATCGCACGGGCGCATTCGCGGCTGCAGTGGACGATGTACCTCGTCGTCAGCTCGTACGCCGTGGGTGTGGTCGGACTCGGACTGGTCGCCCGCCGGCTGCGGCGACTCACGCGAAAGTTGCGGCACGCCGAAGTGCGCACGCGGGCCGTGGTCGATCACGCGGCCGATGGCATCCTGTCGTTCGACGGTCAGCTTCAGATTGAATCGGCCAACGGCGCGGCGGGGCGCATGTTCGCACTCGGACCCGCCGACCTCAAGGGCCGGCCGTTCGACTCGCTTCTAACCGCGCCGTCGTCGGCTCCCGTTCGAGATTACGTCGGAGAGTGCCGCTCGAACGCCAGCGCCTCGGATTCGACCACCAGCGGCGCCTCACCAACTTTGACGTGCGAAGTCGAGGGGTCGCGGCCGAACGGCAAGCCGTTTCCGATGACGCTGTCCGTCAGCCCGATCCGCATTGGCGATCGACCGCTGTTCACAGAGATCCTGCACGACCTCACCCAGCGGAAACGCACGGAGGCGGCCCTCGAGCAGGAGCGATTCCTGATGCGCATGCTGATGCAAAACCTGCCGCATGCCATCTACTTCAAGGATCGAGAATGCCGATTCCTGCGCATCAACGAGGCACTCTCGCAAAAATTTGGCCTGCCCGATCCGCAACTGGCTGTCGGAAAGACCGATGCGGATTTCTTCAGTGCGGAGCACGCTCAGCAAAGCCGGCGCGACGAAGAAGAACTGATGCGGACCGGCGAACCCATGCTCAGTTACGAGGAAAAAAACGTGGCCGGACGGGCGTGAAACCTGGGTGTCGACGACCAAGATGCAGCTTCGCGATCTCGACGGCCAGGTCGTGGGCACGTTTGGCATCTCTCGCGACATCACCGACATCATGCGTGCACGGTCCGAAATACGGAAAGCCAAGGAGGCCGCCGAATCGGCCAGCCGGGCGAAGAGTGAATCCCTCGCCAACGTCAGTCACGAAATCCGCACGCCCATGAACGGTATCATCGGCATGACCGAACTCGCGCTCGAAACCGAATTGAAACCCGAGCAGCGCGAATACCTGATGATGGTCAAAACCTCGGCCGACTCGCTGCTGCACATCATCAACGACATCCTCGACTTCTCAAAAATCGAAGCCGGCAAGCTCGAGCTTGATGTCGAGGAGTTCCTGCTCCGCGATACGCTGGGCGAAACGCTTCGCACGCTTTCGCGGCGTGCCGATCACAAGGGGCTTGAACTGGCGGCCCGAATTGCCTCGGACGTGCCCGACTCGCTGCTCGGGGACAAGGCTCGTCTGCGGCAGATCGTGGTCAACCTCGTCGGCAACGCGATCAAGTTCACCGAGCACGTGGAGATCGTGCTCGACGTGACGCTGTCGCTCGCGGGCACCGCCGTGGCTCCGTCCATGGGCGTCGCCGCCGTCAACACGCACGGCGTCACACCCGCGTCGCCGCCGCCAGAGACGCCACGCGAGATCGAACTTCACTTCAGTGTGCGCGACACCGGCATCGGAATTCCCGCGAGCAAGCTCGACGCCATCTTCAACGAGTTCGAGCAGGCGGACGGTTCGACGACGCGAAAGTACGGCGGCACCGGCCTGGGCCTGGCCATCTCGCGTCGGTTGGTGAACCTCATGGGAGGGGGCATCCGGGTCACGAGCGAACTTGGCAAGGGAAGCACATTTCATTTCACCGCCCGATTCGGCGTCCAGCCGCATCACGTTGACCGGTATACCGTCGAGGCGGCCCCAGTCAATCTCGAGAACATGCGCGTGCTCGTCGTCGACGACAACGCCACCAACCGCCGCATCCTTGAGGAACTGCTCACAAACTGGCGCATGCGACCCACCGCGGTCTCCAGCGGTGCCGATGCGTTGGAAGAGCTGAACCGAGCCACCTCTGCGGGTGAACCGTATCCGCTCGTGCTGCTCGACGCCCACATGCCCGGCATGGATGGCTTCGGTCTGACCGAGCGCATCCGCGAACAGCCCGAGCTGCTCAGTTCCACGCTGATGATGCTCACCTCCGGCGGCCACTTGGGCGCCGTGTCCCGTTGCCGCGAGTTGGGGATTTCCGCATGCCTCGTCAAGCCGATCACGCAGTCGGACTTGTTCGACAAGATCGTGCAGTTGCTGGAGCGCGGCGGTGCCAAGTCGACCGCCGAGATCGAATCGCCCGAGGTTGCCGTCGCGGCACAAACGCGGCGATTGCGAATCCTGCTGGCCGAGGACAACCCCGTCAACCAGAAGCTGGCGGTTCGCCTGCTCGAAAAGCACGATCATCGCGTGTCCGTGGTCAACAACGGTGTCGAAGCGTTGCGGGAGCTGGACCGCGGCACCTTCGACGCCGTGCTGATGGACGTGCAGATGCCCGAGCTGGGTGGATTCGAAACGACCGCGGAGATTCGTCGCCGAGAGACAGGCACCGGACGCCATATGCCCGTCATTGCCATGACCGCGCACGCAATGAAAGGCGACCGCGAACGCTGCCTCGCCGCCGGCATGGATGGTTACGTCGCCAAGCCCATCCAGCCTCGAGAACTGTATGCGGCACTCGAAACCGCGGTGCCGGTCGATGTCCCGGAGGGATCGCCGTCCTCCTCGGAACCGCTCGCGACCGACGGCCTTGATTGGTCCAGCGCGTTGAAGAACGTCGTCGGCGATCGTGACCTGCTGCGCGAACTCGTCCAGGTTTTCCTCGAGGCATCGCCCGCGTGGCTGGTGGAGTTGCATCGTGGCATCGAACGACAGGACGCCGAGGTCGTCAAGCGCACCGCCCATTCGATCAAGGGTTCGCTCAGCCAGTTCGGAGCCCGCTCCGGGGCGGCGATCGCTCAACGGCTGGAATCGCTTGGCACTAACCGGCAGTTCGCCACCTGTGCCGCAACGCTCGGTGATCTCGAACGCGAATTGGAAAACGTCCGCCCGGCTTTGGTCAGTTTTTCGACGGTGTCCCGCTGACAGCCGGTTGTTCTCCACCTTCCAGGTTCGTCGCGCCGGGCGGTGGAACCACGAACACGAAGTACACCGCCGCCAGAATGCACGCGAAGCCCACGACGTAATTCCAGTGCAACTTCTCGCGCAGATACAGCACCGAAAAGCCGCCGAACACGACCATCGTGATCACCTCCTGCATGATCTTCAGCTGCGCGGCCGAAAACTGGTCGTGCCCGATCCGGTTCGCCGGCACCTGAAAGCAGTATTCGACGAATGCGATCAGCCAGCTCGCCAGGATCACGATCCACAGCGGTTGCTCCTTGAACTTCAGGTGCCCATACCAGGCGAAGGTCATGAACACGTTGGAGATCGTGAGCAGAATGACGGTCAGCATGGAGTCCGGCTAGTCGGTCATGAATGGATCGCGAGGAACGATGCTCAATCGCACGCCGGACGACAGGAACTTTGGACGCGGCAGGATGCTTTGCATCGAGCGTCGCGGCGTGCGCCCGAACGCTTCGGCAATCGTCCGCACGACTCGTTCCTGCTGTTCGTCGGCCAGTTCGGAGAAGATCGGCAACGCGAGAGATTCGGCCGCAGCCTGTTCCGCGTGGGGGAATTGTCCGACGCGCCCGCCGAGGTTCGCGAAGCATGGCTGCAGGTGCAGCGGCTTGGGATAGTAAATCGCGCAGCCAATCTGCCGCGACTTTAGAAACTTGAGCACTTCGTCGCGTCGCCCGTCGGCGATGCGGATGCAGTACTGATTGAACACGTGCCGCCGGTCGGGAAGCGCGGCCGGCAGCGTGACGACGTCCAACAGGTCGTACTCGTGGAACAGCATCGCGTACCGTCGGGCGTTTCGCTGCCGAGCCAGTGTCCACCGGTCGAGGTATCGCAGCTTGACCCGCAGCACAGCGGCTTGCAATGCGTCGAGGCGGCTGTTCAGTCCGACTTCGAGATGTTCGTAGCCGCCAGCATCGCCGTGAACCCGCAACCGCCGCAGACGACGTGCGAGGTCCGCGTCGTCGGTCGTGATCATGCCGCCGTCGCCGGCACCGCCCAGGTTCTTCGTTGGGAAGAAACTGAAGCAGCCGACCGTGCCGAGCACGCCCGCGCGGCGACGTTGGTACTCGGCTCCGATCGCCTGGCACGCGTCTTCGACAATCGCCACACCCGTGCGCGCGGCCAGACGCCAGAGCGGGTCCATCTCGGCGCACTGGCCGAACAGGTGCACGGGCATGATCGCTTTCGTGCGCGGAGTCGTCGCCGCCTCGACGGCCGCTGGCGCCAGGTTGAAGCTCAGCGGATCAATGTCCACGAACACCGGACTGGCGCCCAACCGCGTGATCGAACTGCCGGTGGCAAAAAACGTGTACGGACTGGTGATGACTTCGTCGCCCGGGCCCACATCAAGCGCCATCAGGGCGAGAAGCAACGCGTCGGTCCCCGACGCACAGCCGATCGCTTCCCGCGAGTCGCAGTATTCCGCCACCTCGCACTCCAACGACGCCACCTCGTCGCCGAGGATGAACTTCTGCTCGCTGAAGACCTTCGCAACCGCCTCCATGATTTCCTGTTCGATGGTCTGGTACTGCGCGACCAGATCAATCAGCGAAATGGACGGCGAAGCGTCCGCAATCGGTTCCTGCGGTGGAGGCGACACGCCAGCGGTCGGCGCGGACGGAAACGTGAAAATCTGTTCGCGACTCATCGGCGACTCCATTCGCACTTGAGTGACGTGACAACGAGATGCGGGGTGGCGTTTTACGCCTGTGTCAAAGTTCTGTCAAGGCGAACGGTTTTGGTGCGTTGGCTCGGCCGTGCTGCTGGCGATTTCACTGCGAATCCGGGTATCCTCCGGCCTGTCACCGACGGAGATTTGCCATGGACGAGATCTGGGATTTGCACGTGCACCTGTCTGGCGTTCCCGGCCGAACGCCCGACGAGCGAATGGCGCAACTGATCGAGATCGCCGACCGCGTGGGGATCGGGCGGCTGTGCGTTTACATGGGCATGAGCTTCACCCAGAAGCCGACTCCGGAACGGTTGCGTCAGGAAAATGACGAGTGCTTGCAGGCGCTGACGCATTGGCATCACCGCGCGTTCGGTTTTTGTTACGTCAGTGGCGAGCATGTGGAAGCCAGCCTGAAGGAGATCGACCGCTGCATCGCGAACGGGCCGATGGTGGGAATCAAGCTGTGGGTGGCGAAGCGCTGCAACGATCCGGCCATCGATCCGATCATCCGCCGCGCGGCGGAACTCAAGGCGGTGATCTTTCAGCACACGTGGGCCAAAGTGGATGGCACGCAGTTCGTCGGCGAATCGACTCCGCAGGACCTGGCCGAACTCGCCCGCCGGCATCCCGACACGCCGATCATCTGCGGCCACACCGGCGGCCAATGGGAGGTCGGCATCAGGGCGATCCGATCGTGCCCAAACGTCTCGATCGATCTCGCCGGGTCGGATCCGACGAACGGCTTCGTCGAAATGGCCGTACGGGAACTCGGTGCGGAACGCATCATCTACGGCAGCGATGCCGGCGGACGGAGCTTTGCTTCGCAGTTGGCGAAAGTTCACGGAGCCAACATCCCCGAGTCGGCCAGGCGGCTCATCTTCCGCGACAACCTGCGCCGTATGATGCTTCCAATCCTGCGAATCAAGGGCATCAAAGCCTGATCCTTTCCTCGCCTCTCTGGGGAAACGGGCTGAGGGGTGATGGGTGAGGGGCGGGCGTTTCTGAGCCTGAAACACGAGGTCCCACCGATGGACGAACTGATCGACGTCAACGTATCGCTGTCGCGCTGGCCGTTTCGTCGCGTCCCGGGGGATGAGACTTCCGATCTCGTGGCGCGTTTGCGGCGAAACAAGATCACGCAGGCGTGGGCCGGCAGCCTCGACGCGCTGCTACACCGCGACATGGCTGACGTCAACGAACGGCTCGCGGTCGAGTGCCGCGAGCACGGCGAGGGCTTGCTCGTCCCGTTCGGCAGCGTCAACCCGATGCTCCCTGACTGGGAAGACGACTTGCGGCGCTGTCACGAAGTCCACCACATGCCCGGCATTCGCCTCCACCCGAACTACCATGCGTTCAAACTCGACGACGGTGTGTTCTCAAAACTTGTGGCCGCGGCGACCGAGCGAGGGCTCCTTGTGCAACTCGTCGTCAGCATGGAGGACGAACGCACGCAACATCCACTCGTGCGAGTGCCGCACGTTGACACGGCACCGCTACCCAGCATCGTGAAGACATTGCCGAAGCTGCGGCTCGTCATCCTCAACGCCTTCCGTGCGATGCGGATCGAATCTGTCGCCGAGTTGGCGGGAAGCGGGCAGGTCTGGTTTGACATCGCCATGCTGGAAAGCGTGACGGGCGTGAACAAACTCGTGGATCGAATTGGCTCGGGCCACGTGTTGTTTGGCTCGCACTTCCCGCTGTTCGTCGTCGAGTCCTCCGTGCTGAAGTTGCGTGAATCGGTGCTGGCTCAGCCGCAGCTTCGCGACATCAGATCAGACAACGCTCGCCGGCTGTTCTCAAAAATATGAAACCCGGTCACGAGGTCGTGACCGGGTTTCGTTCGAGAATCGAGTTCGGGAGTTTGGATCGTCCAGCGTGAATTAGTGGCGGTGACCGCCGAAGCCATGTCCACCGTGGTAATGGTGTCCGCCGTAGCCCGAGCCACCGAGTCCGAATCGGATCGAGAAGCCAGGTGACGAGTAGGTGATTCCACTGCCGTAACCACCCCACCCGCCGCGGTAGCCGTAGCCTCCGCCGTATCCACCCCAGCCGCCATAGCCTCCACCGTATCCGTATCCGCCGCCCTGATTGCATCCGTAACCACCGTAACTGTAGCTCGGTCCGAATGACCCGTGGTCGGCCTTCGCAGTGTCAGTCAAACCGAAAACCGTCACACCAGAAACCAGCGCGGCCAACATGAGCAACTTTTTCATGGGAAACTCCTTGTCTCGATGTCCTTGTGATGTCTTGGGAGGGAACCTTTGTTTGCCCTGTTCCTCGTCTCCCGTTGTGCCGCGTCCAATTCGCAATGACGATGCCATTCGGAGACTCGACCGGAATTTGAGTCCAGAATCTCCTGTCTGCCTTGGAGTTAAGATGCAAACGCCGAGACCTGCCTAGACCTTCGGCCGATTCCGCCGCTGTTTCGATCACGCGAAAACCGGAATCCAACTGACGACAGCTTTCCGGCTGGCTGCTACGATGCCCCGCCTTGTCACCCACGCCGGCCGATTCTACCATCCCGACGAACGCTCCCCCGATGACCAAACCTGCTGCCCCGGACGATCAGCTCGTGCCGGACGAGATCATCCCTCACCGTCACCTACCGCCACTGCGATTCCGGGACCTGCCCGAAGCGCCGCACTGGACGAAGCTGGTGGGACCGAGCGTCATCCTCGCGGGACTGGCGCTGGGGTCGGGCGAGTTCATCTTTTGGCCCTACCTCACATACAAGACCGGGTTCGTTTTCTTTTGGGCGTGCATGGTAGGCGTGCTGACCCAGTTCTTCATCAACACGGAGATTGAACGCTGGACGCTGGCCACGGGCGAAAGCGCGACGACGGGGTTCTGTCGTCTCAGCCGCGGATGGGCCAGCGTATTTCTGTTGTTGAACTTCGTTCCGTGGGTCTGGCCGGGATGGGCCACGGGGGCGGCGACACTGCTGAGTTGGCTATGCCTTGGCGCACAGGAGGTCTCAACTGCGGCGGGGGTGGAGTACAAGGCGGCTTACGTGCCGTACATCGCGATCGCCGGGATGCTGTTTGTCGGCGTGATGCTCACCGCCGGACCTGTGGTTTACAACACGGTCGAGAAAGCGCAGCTCTGGCTGGTCGGTCTCATCTGCGTGATCGCGGTGCTGATCGGGTGTCTCGTCATCCGGTCAGATGCGGTCGTGGCGATGGTGTCGGGGATCGTGAACAACTTCGGTGAGCTGCCGACGGCCGTACACGGGATCGACCAAATGGCATTGCTCGGCGCGATCGCATTCGCCGGAGCCGGCGGCACAATGAACCTCGGACAAAGCAATTTCATCAAGGACAAAGGGTACGCGATGGGCCGGTACGTGGGGCGGATCACCAGTCCGATCACGGGGAACGAGGAAGCGACCGCCGACGTGGGATACCACTTCCCGCACACGCCCGAAAACATGCGGCGCTGGCGCGACTGGTGGAAGGCCGCCAACATCGAGCACTTTGTCAGTTTCTACCTGACTTGCGTCGTCTGCCTCGTGCTGCTGGCGTTGAATTCGTACTCATTGTTCTACGACGCCAACGGCCAGATGAAACCCGGCATGGAACGCTTCGGCAAGGACATGAATTTCGTGTGGGGCGAGGCGGGGCTGCTCGAGAGTCTGTTCGCATCGCCCACCGTCGGCAAAGCGATTCGTTTCCTGTTCTTCGTGATGGGGGTGGCCATTCTCTTCACGACCGAACTCGGCGTGCTGGATGCCACGTCCCGCATTTCCACGGACATCATCAAAGTCAACTTCCTGCGCGAAAACGATCGCTGGTCGTCGGGCCGACTGTACTTCCTAATCCTGTGGGGTCAGATTGCGATCGGCTGCGCGATTCTGCTCGCCGGAGCCGTGGTCCCGACCTTCTCGCAGCCGCTGTTCCTGCTGAAGACTTCGGCCGCGATGAACGGTGGCGTGATGTTTCTCTACTCGATCATCCTCCTCTACCTGAACACAAAGATTCTGCCTCGCAGCATCGCCATCACGCCGCTGCGGTTCGTGATGCTGGTCTGGGCGTGTGCCTTCTTCGGGTATTTCGTCATCCTCGCGGTGAAGCTCGAAGTCGTGCCGTTCCTGCTTGGATGACGAGCCGGAGTTACTCCGACGCTCGCAGGCGCTGGTCCATCGCATCGCGCAGCCCGCCGCCGATCAGGTTGAAGATGGTCACGGTGCAAAAACTCGCCAGCGACGGAAACACGACGAGCCACCCGTACGAGTAGTTTCCGTGAGCCAACTGCAGCAGACTGCCCCACGTGGGCGCGGGCGGTCGCACGCCGAATCCCAGCAGGCTGAGGCCCGCTTCGGTGATGATGGCTCCCGCGATTCCAAACGGCGCGGCGACCCGGGCGGGAGTCAGCGAGTTCGGCAGCAGGTGGCGAAAAATGATCCGCGCGTGCGAGAAGCCCAAGGCTTGGGCCGCGCTCACGTAATCGGCGGCCCGCTGCCTGAGCACTTTGCCGCGGATCAGCCTTGCGATCGACGGCCAGCTCGTCACGCCGATGACTCCCATGATGATGTAGATGCTCGGCCCCATCAGGGCCACGAGCGTCAGGATCAAAAAGAACGCCGGGAACAGCATCACGATTTCGATCACCGAGAAATCAGCATGTCCACCCAGCCGCCGAAATAGCCGGCCAGTGCGCCGAGGATGCAGCCGATCGTGAGATGGATGCTGACCGCCGCGAATCCGACGGTGATTGCCAGCCGGGTGCCGTAGATCATCCGCGTCAACACGTCGCGCCCCGAATCATCGGTTCCGAGGAGATGCAACACGCCGTCGTTCGATTCATCCCAGTCCGTCTGCGGTTTGCGGTCGAGTGGCTTCTCGTAGCGAGACTTGACGTCCTGCTCGAACGGTCCGAACGGAATGAGGACGTACACGCCGTGCTTTGTTCCCTGCGAAGCAAACTCTTCAGCGGGGAAGTTGCTCGCGCGAAAGCGATTGTCGGGTCGGAACCACGGCAGCGCGAACACGCCCACCAGCAATGCGGTGATGCCAAGGTAGCCCACCACACCGCGGAACACCTGTTCCCGAACGGGCAGCCCTCGATGCGTCCATGTCGTCCGGCGCATGATCACGCTTGGCGACCAGATCGGGAAGCCGAGCAGAACCATGTTGGACACGAAGTCCACGGGTTCTTCGGGATGGAACAGCATCCGAAACCAAGGGAACAGCGTGCCGTCGGGCGTGCGAAAGACGATCGGCACGTTGGAGCAGATCAGCGGAGCGAAAATCGCCAATGCCACCACGGGTAGCAGCGACCACAGCGCGACGTACGCGAACCGATTTCTGCGGAACTGGCGCCAGACGATGTCCCAGTAGGTTTCGCCGCGTTCGAGTTCCATGTCAGCCGTGTCCCCGCCCACCAAACGAAATCCTCGGGTCGACGACGACGTACAGCAGATCGGTCAGCAGGATGCTGGCCATCACGACGATGGCGTCGATGCAAACCAGGGCCATCAGCGTGGGGTAGTCCTTCTGCTCAATTTAGACCCAGGACAGGCGTCCCATGCCCGGGATGCCGAACAGGTATTCGATCAGCACGCTGCCGCCGAGCAACGCCGGAAGGAAATTGGAAAACAGCGTGACCACAGGGATCAGCGCGTTCCGCAGGGCGTGCTTGAGCACGACAACGCCTTCGCCAAGTCCCTTCGCTTGTGAGGTACGGATGTAATCCTGACCGAGCACTTCGAGCATGCTGGCTCGCGAGTACATCGACATCCCCGCCAGACTGAACAGCGACAGACAGACGACGTGCAAAGTCGCGTGCCAGAGGTAATCCACCAGCCACGGTCCCCAGGCAAGATTCTCCGCACCGTCCGAATGCAGTCCGAGCGTCGGGAACAGCTTCAGGTAATCGCCGTAGCAAAGGAACAGCAGGAACAGCATCCCGGCGACAAAGACAGGGACTGAGTAGAGCATGAACAGTGTCAGCGTGATCAGCCGGTCCGTGAGCCTTCCGCGGCGGACGGCGGCGACAACGCCGACCGGGATCGAGATGCCGTAAATCAGGAGTTCCGCCAGCAGCATGAGCGGTGCCGAGACTTTCACGGCGTCCCAGATCTTTTCGCTCACCGGCTCGCGCGTTCGCAGCCCGGGGCGGCCGAAGTGGAACGTCACCAGACGCCAGACGGCGTGCGCATACTGAGTGTCTGCAAGAACCTTCGCGAGCTTGCTCGGCAGCGAAAACTGGTAGGTCGCCCCGTGCGATTCGTAGTGCGACCGCCAGTTGGCCACAACCTGATCGACCTCCTCCGGCATGGCATCGACGGCCACGTCGAGTTTCAGCGGCTTGCCCACGTACAGCGACAGAGCCAGCGAGGCGACGAAGTTCTCTTGCAGCGTGGGATGCTTTCCCGCGAGCGGCCCGCCGAGCAACGTGTCGGCGAAGAACCGCATGTCGTCGCGGTCGTAGCCCTCGAGCATTTCGAAGAGCTTTTCCCGCGACGGTTCGGTCGCCATGTCCACGAGATTCTTCCGCAGAAGTTCGAGCCGGCCGGGGTCGATCGGAGGGAACTGCGATTGATCGCGTTCCCACCAGGTGCGCCACGTCGCGACGACCTGCGCCGTTTCGGATTCGACTGGCGGATTCGAATATGTGTACCGAAACGGATCGGTGACCATGCCGTTCAGCAACCGAACCAGCCCGATTCTCAGCCGTTGTCCCTCGGCGGTCGCACCCGCTTCGTCCAGCAATGCCATCGCGTCTGGCACGGCGTTGATTCCCACGTCTTCAAAGTAGAGACCGGTCAGTGCGAGAATGGCCTTCGCGACGCCGTCGTGTTGAGCCGAATCTTGCAACCTCTGATCGAAGTCCCTGATCGAGAGCCGGGCGCGGAACTGTCGCCGCAAAAAACCGGTTCGCTCGCGAAGTTGCTCGTCATCACCCGGCGACGCCATGCCGGCAACCTCGGCCCGGACGTCGTCGACCGACCGCGCCGCGTAGTGGGCACAGATCCGCAGCTCGTCGCAGTAGTCGGCAAAATATCGCAGGTTGAACACGACCGGCTTGTCGAGTTTGAGGTCGCGATTCTGAACGAGGTACGCTTCACGAGTCTGAGTCGACTGGCCGGCCATGCCGCTGGAACTCATTTGCATCAGCAGTGGGTCGCCCGGCGCCAACTTCATGATGCAGAACGAAATCACTGTGACCCCGAACAGCGTGGGGATCATCAACAGCAGGCGGCGGAGGATGTAGGTCCACACGGGGCGGGAGACACGAAAGGTAGAGTGGGTCGCGGTGCGTGACCCATCGATTGAAAGGCACTGGTGGTCTCGTTCCTCGACCCACGCGACGTCCTGGCCCTCGTCACTTGCCGAGCATTCGCGGGCTGGTGGCGAACCATTCGCGCTGATCGATGCACGGGCGCAGGCGGTAGTACTTGATGTTCTGCAGCCGGGCATCGTAGGCCGCGGTCTGCATGTCGGCGAACAGAAATGTGTACGGCTGGTCGTCATGGATCAGCCGGTGAATCTTGTGGTACAGCTCGATCTGTTTCTTCGAATCCAGGGTCACGTGCAGTTCTTCGATCAGTTTGTCGACTTCGGGGTTCTGGTAGGCGATGGCGTTGGAACTCTCGGGCACATCGGCCTGGCTGCCGTGCCAAAGTTGGAAGGAATCGACCTTCCAGTCGGAAGCCCAGCCGAGCATGCACGCATCGAATTCCTTCTTCCGCAGGTTTTGCAGCATGAGAGCCCACTTGGTCGGCGAGACAAGCACATCGACGCCGATCTGCCGGCAGCTTTCCTTGATGATCTCGGCCATTGTATTGTACGCCGGTGCGTCGGAGTAAATCATGAAATCGAACCGCGCCGGAACCGACACGTTGTTGATGCGCTTGTCGCGGATGCCGTCGCCGTCTTTCCAGCCGGCTTCATCAAGGAGCGCAGCGGCCTTTCTTAGGTCGTACGGAATGGGCGGCAGGCTGGTGTCGTAGGCGCTCGACCCGAGCACGAACGGGCCGGTCGTGCGCTTTGCGAGGTTCAGTTACACTTCCTCGATGACCTTGTCCACAGGCATGGCTGAGCGCCTGCCGGACGCGCTTGTCCTTGAAGAAATCGCGTCGCAGGTTGTAGCCAATCATGCAGTAGCCGGGATACTCATATTCGCCGAGCTTCACCTTGCCGGGCGAAACGCTGTCGTGTTCCTTCAACTGCGTGTACAGGTCCTTCTCCGGGATGACGACCCAGTCCAGCCTGTTCTGGAGCACCTCCTGGCGCGCGGTGTTTGTGTTGGGAATGTTGCGGAAGATCGCCTGCTCGAAGTAAAACGGCTCGCCCCAGTAGTCGGGATTGCGCTTGAGAACCAGCTTCTCGTCCTTCACCCACTCGACAAACATCATCGGTCCCGTGCTGCACATCCGGCGGTTGGCCCAGTGGCTGTTGAAGCCCTCGGCGAACTCCTTCGATGAAAAATCGAGGGAGATCGGTTCGCCCTTCTCGTTCACCGAGAAGACGTGACGCGGGATCATCGGGATCGCCAGCGTGAACTCGGGCGCCAGAAAATATGGCTGCGACCACTTCACCTTGACCGAGTAGTTGTCCACCACCGAGACCTTGATGCGGTACTTCTGAGACGCATCCCTGGCGTCGGGGTCTTCGTAGTAGTTGCGGATGTGGGCGGCGTCGATGTGCGGGTTGAGAATGCAATCGAACGTGAACTTGACGTCGCGGGCCGTGAACTCGCGGTCGGGGAGAGCCTTCCCGCTCGGCAGCGTCATCGGATGCCACTTCAATCCCTTGCGAAGTTGGATCGTGAATTCCAGCTTCGCGTCGTCGAACGTCTATTTCTCGGCGAGGACGGGTTCCAGGACATCGGAATTCTCGAACTTGATGTCGGCCAGATTCTGATACACCCAGCGCTGAAAGGTATCGCTGGTGGTGTCCGAGCCGGTGACGGCATTGATCGTGTCGGGGTCGTCGCCGTAGTGGATCAAGAGCGTGTCGGACTTGGCCGGCACCACACGCGCACGGGTCTTGGGCGAGTCGCCGGGAGCTGCGAAACTTCCTCGAGTGCCGGTGACGACGACGCTTGCCAGCCCGATCACTGCCAATACCGGGACGCGTTGGACCATGATTCACTCCGTTTGCTCAGGGTGCGGCCTCGAGGCACTCGGTTCACCGCAGATGCCGTTCGCGATCGAATCGTATAGCATGGTTTTGGCAGGGTCAATCGGTGGAAATTGCCGGTCGAGACGGGTTCCCAATGGTCGAGACGTCCGAAGTCTCCGAGACTTCGGACGTCTTTTCGAGCACGATGTGTGTCCTCGAACTGCCCTTGCACGGAATGAACGAAACCGATATCAACCGCCGCGCTTCTCTCTCATGATGGACATCTCTCGGGCGGGTGGGTTCGCACTCCAACGACGCGGCCGCGTGCTGCTCGTGGCGTGGGCATTCGTGTTGCTCGGCGGTTTTTGTTTTGCCTACCGGCTGGAACCCGATCCGCGCGGATTCGGGACTCACCAGCGACTGGGGTTGCCGCCGTGCACGTTTCGCGTTTTGTTTCAAATCTCGTGTCCCAGTTGCGGCATGACGACCAGTTTCTCGCATTTCAGTCGCGGCGAATTTGGATCGGCCTGGCGCGCGAACCCGGCGGGGCTGATGCTGGCCGTGCTGTGCGCGATTCTGATCCCGTGGAGTTGGTTGAGTGCGTGGCAAGGTCGCACGCTGGGTGTATCGCGTCCGACGGAGACGGCGATGTGGCTGTTCATCGTTTTGTCCGTCGCGGCGCTTTTGAACTGGATCGTGGTCCTGGTTCAGGAACGGTCGACCGGGATGCCGTGAGGGATTCCGCAAACCGACGGATGCGATTGCCTTCAGCAATGCTTCCAGAATGGAAACGAAGTGATCTCGATGAACCGAAATGCCCGATTGGATCACCATCGTCGACGGAGCGCCATCGGGTACGGTGCCGTGCTGTTGGCGGTCGCGATTGCCGCGTGCGGACTGTCCGGCTGCCAGATCGTGACGGGCCTGATGCTGATCGCGCAGGGCCGCCCCGAAGTGAAATCCGACTTCGAGAACCGGACCGGCAAATCGCTGCGCGAGAAGGGCAAGCAGGTGCTCGTGCTCTGCACTGCATCCGATGAGATCGGCCGCGAGTTCAGCGCGGTGGACCTCGATCTGATTGCCGAAGTGTCGCGGGAGTTGAAGAACCAGAAGATCAACCTGATCGACTCGCGCACCGTCGCCCAATGGATTGATCGCCACGGTGGCGAGATCGACGATGTCGCGGAAATCGCCCACGAACTTCAGGCCGATTTCGTCGTGCAGATCCGGCTCGAACAGTTCCGTTGCCATGACCCCGCCAGCCCCGGCATGCTGCAGGGAAAGGCGCAGGCCAAGGTGCAGGTATTCGAATTCCAGCAAGCGGTGAGCAAATCAGGGCTGCGGACCACCAAGCGGATTTACTCCACGCCGTTCTCGCTAAGGTATCCCGACCGGCAACCAGTGCCGTCGGACCGCGAGTCGGCGAGCGTGTTCCGCAAGCGGTTCACTGACCAGGTTGGCGACGGGATCGCCAAGTTGTTTTACAACCACCGGCCGGACGAGGATTTGATGGGACTGCGTTGACCGCGGCCAGTCGATGCGACCGGCCACTTCGAGCCACGGACGGCTCGACGACAGATGCACGAAGGATCGTGACCATGAACAACTCGAATGCGACTCGCGCGACGAACAATCTCCGACGGTGCTGCCTGATCGCACTGGCGATCGGCGTGGCGGCCACCAATTCCGGTTGCAACGTCGTGATGCTGATGGGCTACCTGATCGGCGGTCCGCCGTCGATCGAGCCTGACTTTTCCAAGCAGACCAAAAAATCGCTCGCGGCCAAGGGCAAGACCGTCGCCATCGTCTGCTACGCCGACAAGGAATTGAAGTGGGACAACGAATCGATCGACGATGAACTCTCGCGTTACCTGGCCTATCGACTTTCGTCGCACAAGATCAAGGCGATAGATCCCGACCGCGTCCACGCCTGGATGGATGAACATGCCAACTGGGATAGGCCATCCGAAATCGGCGAAGCGTTGGAGGCCGACTATGTGGTCTACATCGATCTGAAAGAGTTCGGCCTGTACGAATCAAACAGCCAGAACCTGTATCGCGGCCACTCCGACGCCATTGTCAGCGTGTTCGATATGAAGGACGATGGCGGCCACTCCATCTACAGCCGCGAAATCGCCTCGCGGTATCCGACGCAAATGCCCGTCTCGGCCGACACGCTCCCGTTCGAGAACTTCAAGAAACTGTATCTCTCGCGCCTCAGCGAAGAAATCGGCCGCCTGTTCTACGAACACTACAGCGGCGACGACGTTCCGCACGCGGCGCTGAACTGACGCGGCGCGAGCCTAAGGACTGGCGCAGAAATAAGTGGGGCACGATTTTATCGTGCCGAGCACGTTGGAACCGTGCTCCACGTTCAGGATACGACAGTTATTTCTGCGCCGGTCCTAATCTTTAAGGTCGAAGTCGGCCGTGTTCCCGCCGGGTTGGACCTCGAATGTGAGGCCGGACGAATCGGGCATGAAGTACTTTTCCGGAATCAGCGGTGCGCCGGGACCGACAGTGAGCCCCGTCTCGGCCGCCGCCTCGGCGGAGAGCTCCTTGTCCGGCCCGCGTGCGGTCACGGTCACGCGGTGCTTGCCGGGCGTCGCGCCGTCGCCGGGCGTGGTGGTCATCAACTCATATCGGCCCCTGGCATCCGTCATGCCGGAAGCCGGGAGGGCGTTCGCGGACTGCGGCATGAAGACCACCAGGGCTTTGTCCAGCGGTTTGCCGAGGTAGGTGATGGTGCCTTTGACGGACGCCTTTTCGGGTCCGGAGGATTGGGAACCGCAACCTCCGCTGGCCGCCGAAAGACAGATCAAGACCAGCAGCCCCATTCGATTTCGTCGCATCAGGCCTGCGCTCCTTTTCCAAAGTGAACCGTGTGACTGACTGCAATGGTTGATGGAAGGGGTCGGGCTTCAATCCGCGCTGACGACCTCGCCTCCATTGCGGCTCCCCAGTCCGTTGTAGGTCCGTTGGTCGATGTTCTCGGTCAGAAACTTCACCGCACCATCACACATCAGGAACATACTGCCGCCGTCGTGATGGCTCTGAAAGCCCCTGCCGCGCCACGGCGCGCCGGTAGGGCATCCGGGACAGAAGAAGCTGCCCTGCGCTATCGAGGCCCGAATGTTGAAATTGATCGGCAGACTCGTCCCGTTCACGCTCCCGGTGGAACTGCACCAGACGTTGTCAAAACCCATGGCGATGCCGGACGTGTGCCCGAACATAATCGTATTGCTCGTGCCGTCCTTGACGTCGGAGATTCGGACCAGTCCGATGCCATTCGCGCCTGCGGCACTGGTGAGATAGTTGAAGATTCCGCGGTGATTCGCCCCACCACCGAATCCAACGGACGGCCTGGTGCAGAGTGGCGAGGTGGCCGCCGCATTACAGGCTCCCGAGCTGCAACCTCCACAACGAAAATTGTTGAAGGAGGCGTCTCCCGCGTTGGAAAACCCCAGGTTCTCGCCCACGATGCAGCCATCCCCAAAGCTCCCCAGATAGTGCGTGACCCGGATCGGTGTCGTCGCCAGATTGATCGCACCGCCTTGCGCGCCAGGGCAGGCCGCGGGCAACCCGCGTCCGGTCAGGTTCGTGGGCGTCGGATCGGAGGGGCAATAGAACGCGGGAATTTCCGCTTGCAGAATCGGAAGATTGGGGACGCAGTTGATTGATCGCCCAAAATCGATCTGGTCGAACAACGGCGCCCGATCCATGTAGGGCAAGAGCTGGGGCAGCAGTCCCCAACCTCGGGTGAACCCGGTCGTACAAGGGAAACACCTGAGGCTGGATTCGTAATTGTGGATCGCCAGACCAATCTGTTTGAGGTTGTTCTTGCATTGCGTCCGACGCGCCGCCTCGCGTGCCTGTTGTACGGCGGGCAAAAGCAGCGCGATCAGGATAGCGATGATCGCGATGACGACGAGCAACTCGATCAGGGTGAATCCGCGTAAGCGCACAGACGTGGGTTTGCGAGTTGGCATGACGGACCTTTTATCGACTTGAGGGGAGAACTGAGAAGTGCACGAGTTCAAGAGCTATCACAAATTCCGGGGCGTGTCAATTACCGGCACGCCTTCAAGAATGTCACCAGATCCGCCAACTCCCGCGGCGTGAGTTGCTTGTCCAGCGCGGCGGGCATGACCGACACGGTTCCCGGCCGGAACTCCTCGATGTCGTCGCGCGGGATGCGGACCTCCTCCTTCGGACCGGTTTGCAGGATCACCTCGTCGGGGGCATCCTTCTTCACCAACCCGTTGTGGACCTTCCCCGCCTTCGTGACCACGGTCATCGGTTCGTAGCTGCGCACGAAGCTGAGGCTGGGGAATACGATCGCCTCCAGCAGATCGCGCTCCGTGCGAATCTGGCCGATGCGGGTCAGGTCCGGTCCGGTTTTTCCGCCGAGGTATCCGATCGCATGGCACGCGCTGCAAGCCGTCTTCGAACTGTTGAACACAAGCTGGCCGCGCCGGATGTCGCCGTCCTTCACAAGTGCCAGCAGTTCGTCCAGACGAGCGCGTTGCTGCGCGTTGTCGGCTTCGATCAGCGCGAACAGTTCGGCGGCCGGCTTGTCGAGCGGAGCGCCGAACTTCGCGAGCTTTGGTTTCAGTGTCTCGATGCGCAAGGCGGATCGGGCGCTGGACTGCTTCAAGCCGGCCACCAGCGCCAGCCCGACGGACACTTCCTTCGATTTCTCGAATGCGGCCAGCAGCCGATCGACTTCGAGCGGCCCGGCGGTGGGGATCGATTTCTCCGCCAGTTCGATGAGCTGCGCCGAGTCGAGCCGCGCCTTCGCCAGCACGTCGGCGGACGCCGATCGCGCACTGACCTGCTGCTCGGGGTCGAGGTGCTCCCGCAGAAACGCAAGCAACGCGGGATCAACCTCCGTCAGTCCGCCGGGAACGGCCGCGAGCGCGTCCAGCCGCAGACCGGGCGGCGAATTTGAATTCCGTCCGACGTCGAGCAGCTTCGCCGCAAGGTCGGCCGCAAGTGGTCGTGCGTTCGACGCCGACGAACCTGATCCACCACCGTTTTCCTTCGGCGCGGGGAGGACTCGAGCTGCGGCGACTGCGAGCGTGACGACCGCCGCGTCGTCGTCAGACAGCGATCGCACGAGTTCCGCAGCCCACGCCGGAGGCGATTCCTTCAGCCCGGACTGAGCCATCACGCGGAGCATCGCCAGCCGAGTCGGATTCGCGCCGGAGGTCGCTTGCGCGAGGTCCGCGATCAACTGTTGCACGGCCGCGTCGCGTGCGAAGCGGACGAGTTGCTGTTCGATCTGCCCGCGTTCGTCCGCGGAAAGCTTGTCGTCGGTCAGCCGCTGACGGAAGTAGCCGACCAGCGCCGCGCCCCAGTCAGGGTGTCGACTGATGATCCACGACGCCGTCTCCTTGACCAGCGCGTCGGGCGATGCCAGTTGCGACGCGATTGCTTCCGGCGTGTGACCGCCTCCTTCCATCTGGTCGATCGCGATCATTGCGGCACGCTGCGTGCGCGGGTTATCCGACTGCAAGCCCTTCCGAGTTTGGTCCGCCTGCGCCAGTTCGATGAGTGCGAACGTGATCGAGTGCTCCAGCATGCGGTCGTCCACCGTCGCTGCCGCTTCGAGAAGCCGTGGCACCGCCCACGGTTGACCGCTGCGGCCGAGCGCTTCGGCGGCGGCACGGCGGTTTTGGGGCGGGCCCTTTTCGAGCAGTTCGAGCAGCGGGGGGCCCGATTCCGGGTCGCGCCACAACGCGACCGAATGGATGGCGACCTGTCTCACGGTTTCATCCGGATCGGTCAGCGCCAACGCCACGCCGTCGCGGGCATCTTCGTGGCGGATGCGGGTCAGCGCCCAGACGGCATTCCGCCGCGCGAGCACGCTGGCGGGCTTCGCGTCCGACCGCGAACCGATCACGTCCGTCAACGCTTCGATGCCAGCCTGCTTTCGCTGGCCGAGTTCGTGCAACGTCCGATCGCGCACGGCGTGCCGCGGATCATCCAGCCGCTTGACCAGTTCCGCGACCGTGGCTTGTCCCCACGCGAGCTTCGTCCCGAACGGATCGTCCACCTTGGGAGAATCCTTGCGGCGCACGCGGTAGATCGCGCCCAGCACGTCCGGCTTCCACAACTGCGATGTGGGGCAGCAGAGCTTGTACCAGCCTCCCGTGTCCACGATCAGCAGGCTGCCGTCGCCGGCGGTCAACACGTCGGTGGGATGGAAGTCGAGGTTGTTCGACACGACGAAGTCCGTGTCTTTCGATTTGAAGCTGCTTCCCGCGGGTTCCAGCTCGTGCCGCGTGACCTTGTGCAGGTTGAAGCAGGCCGTGAACAGGTTGCCGACGAATCCTCGACCGAGCGCCTCGGACGGATAGCATTCCAGCCCGCACGGAGCCGACGGCCCCTGATGCACGAGGATCGGCAGCACATCGCCGGTGTGCGGGTGGTTGTCGATCACATTCCACACCTTGCCGTACACGCCGCCGTAGACCGCGTGGGCGAGGCCGTCGCGCAGGCCGCCGCCGGGATGGATCAGAAACGTGGATGAAAAAATGCGTTCGCCGTTCGGTGTGAACACGACATCGACCGGATTGTCCATGCCGCCGGTCATGACGTGTTCGATCAGCGACGTTTTGACGCTGCCTGTGTCGGGGTCGCGGGCGGCGTTCGGCCGGCAGCGGAAAATGTGCGACGCTTTCGTGACGAATGGTTTCTGGCCGTCACGCCGCTCGTAAGTTTGCTCGGCGAAGGCTCCCTTGCACCAGTAAATCCAGCCGTCGGGGCCGAGATACGGTCCGTGCAGATCGTTTGCGCAGCCGGTGAGCGTTTTGCCCTGGAACCATTCCTCGCGTTCCTCGGCCACGCCGTCACCGTCGGCATCCGTCAGCTTCCAGATCGACGGCGGAGCCGCCACGTACAGCGAACCGTCGAACCACAGCGTCCCTTCGGGGAACATCATCTTGTCGGCGAACACCGTGGACTTATCAAACCGCCCGTCGCCGTCGACGTCCTCCAGCCGCACGATGCGATGCGGTTTCTGTTCGAGCTGTTGCTGCACCTTGTCGTTCGATCCCGACGAATCCGACACGTACAGACGCCCGGCCTCATCAAACGAAGCCGTGATCGGTCGCGGAGCCAACTTCGCATCCGCGGCCACTTCCATCGTGAACCCGCTCGGCAGCGTGAACGTGTGCCCGTTCAGCGTGACCTCGTCAGCGGAGACCGATCGGATCGCAAGCCACATCAGGCTGACAGCGGCCACGAGTCGCAGTGAGAGCATGGAACACCTCGCTTTCGGAAGTTCACGCGGTCCAGCAGTTCGATGATCGGGGCATTATGCGACGCGACGCGATGGCCTGCCAGTCCGGAGGGGTGGTTGCCAGACCGCTGCAAAGGCACACGCAGAGGCGCAAAGCTCGCGAAGGCGTGAATCAACCTAATCCTCCGCGAGCTTCGCGCCGTGAACGTTTGGACGTGGGTGATGCGGTCGAGGGCTTCGTCGCGGGGGCATTTTGAAGTGCTCCGGCTTGACGGAGCTTTGGAATTGTCGCGGAGCGACCTTCTTTGGATGTCAGCGAAATTGAGCAGCAACACATTCCAAAGGCTGCGCCAAAGTTCCAAAGCTCCGTCGAGCCGGAGCACTCCCAAATGGAACTCATTCTGCGACACGCCAGGTATTCGCGAATTCGAGCGCCTTCGCGCGTTGGTCCGGCGTGAGCGTTTGGTCGCGGGTGATGCGGTCGAGGGCTTCGTCGCGGGGGAGTTTTTGGTAGTCGAACAGGAATCGGACGACTCCCAACGCCCGCTGTGCGATACGCAACTCCGGCGTCCACGGCCGCGCGTCCCACACCTTCACCGTCTGGTCCAAACTCGCCGAGGCCAGCCGCTGTCCATCTGGACTAAACGCCACGCTCAAGACCCGGCCCGTGTGTCCTTTCAGCGTGAGCGACTCCTGGCCCGTCGTCGCGTCCCACACCTTCACCGTCTGGTCCGAACTCGCCGAGGCCAGCCGCTTCCCGTCCGGGCTAAACGCCACGCAATGGACCCA